>Ga0256828_1000466_pt1 | contig 26871 bp, 36 predicted proteins | sample CV88metaG_FD_185993 | JGI IMG/M metagenome (GOLD analysis project Ga0256828, IMG submission 185993) | Hydrothermal vent microbial communities from East Pacific Rise, Pacific Ocean - CV88 | ecosystem: Environmental > Aquatic > Marine > Hydrothermal vents | place: Pacific Ocean: East Pacific Rise...
CAATTCCTAATCTATCACTTGCTTTTGAGATCATCTCTTTTGCTATATCATTAGATTCAAAAAAATCTTTTCCCATACCAAGACTTTGACTACCTTGACCTGGGAATATAAATGCTACTTTTTTCATTATTCTTACTCCATATTCATTTTATTAATGACAGTGTCCACCACCACAACCACAGCTATCTTCTTCTTGTAATCCACCTACAACACCTGTTTGAATCTCTTCTTGAGTTGCATCTCTTACATCTAAAATTTTTACTGTAAACATTAAAGTTTTACCAGCTAACGGATGATTATAATCAATAGTTACATCTTCATCAGTAAAAGATTTTACTGTTACTTGAATTGTTTGTCCATCTTCACCTGTACCATATAAACTCATACCTTCTGAAAGCTCAACCCCTGCAAACTGTTCTTTAGGAAGTGTTTGAACAGCTTCTTCATTATATTCTCCATATCCATCTTCTGGATTTACTTGAATATTTGCTTCATCATTTTTGTTAAGTTTTACAAGTTCATTTTCAAGTCCAGGTATAATTTGTTGTTGACCAACAATAAATTCTAACGGTTCACCATTAACATTACTATCTACTTCTACATTATTACTTGCATCTTTTACTGAATACTCAATTGATACTACACTATTATTTTCTATTGCCATTGTTTATTTCCTTATTGTAATTTTGCTAGATTTTCACTAGCTTGTTTTGCTTCTTTTGTATCTGGATATGCATCAATCAACGTACTATAAAAATTGATTGCATTATCCTTGTCTTTTAATTTTTCAAATGATATTGCACTATGCAATAACAAAGTTGGTATATATTTTGCTTGATCGTATAACATCATACTTGCTTTATAATGAGCAATTGCATCTTTATATTGTTTTTTTCTATAACATATTTCTGCAACATAAAAATTAGAAGTTGCAGGTCTATATTTTTTTGCAATAAGATCTAAAAACAAAGGTTTTGATTTTGTTATGTATTGTTTATTATACAAAGATATTGCATATGCCAACTGTTCTTTATTAGTTCGTTTTTTTACATTAGTACCCTTTTTATGTTTTTTTGAAGATTTTTTTTGTTTTATTTTATTTTGTTTATTAATAAAATTAACCAATTCATCAAATTGTTTTCTACTTACATAACTGCTATTAATTATATTAACCAACGCTATTGTATCTTTAGAAGTTTGTTCAACAATTTTATTATTTTGTTCTTGTAATTCTATAAATCTTGTTAATTTTTCTTCAAGTTCTGCTAGTTTAATAGTGTTATTTTTAATCAATTGTTCTAATTTTGCATTTTGTGAAATATTAATACTATTTTGTTTAATTGCTTTTTCAAATTTTTTATTATTTAATCTAATACGATTAAGTGCTTTGCTATCACTTTCATATACAGACTCTATTCCATCTATTTTTTGAGATAGATCATCATAAGTTACATCTAATTGGCTTAATTTACTATTCAAAGTTTTAATTTTTTTGGAATTATTTAAAATAGCCTTTTCAGTAGCTGTCAATCCATAAGGAGAGGAAGAATTTATATTTCCAGCTCCAAATACAGATATTTCTTTAGCAAAAAGAGTTAATGAGAATAATATTATTAAAATTAATTTTTTATACATTTAATAACTAAGGAAGTAATTTGTGATCTACTCTTCTGTTTCTTTTCCAACATTTTCTAGTTTTCTCAGTACATATTGGATTACTCTCTCCATAACTAACAGTTACAATTTTATCTGATGAAATACCACTTTTTACTAAAAGTTTTTTTACACTGTTTGTTCTTTTTAATCCCAATGCGTAGTTATACTCATCTGTTCCCCACTCATCACAATTACCTTCAAGTTTTATTTTAACATTTGGATTATCTTGTTCAACACTATTTATTTTTTCAACATTTTCATTTGATATTTTTAACATATCATCTGAAATTGCATATTTATCAAAACCAAAATGGATAGATTTTAATACAATATTTTTACCATCTATAATACTTACAACTTCATTAATATCAGAATCTTCTTTTGGTGTTGGCTCTTCAATTGCTCCATCATCTTCTACAATATCTGATGCTTCCATATTATTTGTATTGTTAAAAGGTTTTGGTTCAACTTTTATAACTTTTTTTTCTGGTTGTACTTTTTGTGCTTTATTTGTTTCATCATCATATGTTACAGTACCATTTTTTGATGCACAACCAGCTAATAATCCTACAACTATGATTGAACTAACTAATTTTAAATTAATGTTTTTCATCCTATTCCCCTTAATTTTAGAAATTTTACAATATATAAGCTTAATTTTTGCTCATATTTTACCAATCAATTGATTGCAACTTACCAGATTTAAGTTTAAATAAAAAACTTTTATTATAATTTAGTCTAATTATTCCCAAAGAACTTCTATTATTATAATTTTTTATAAATAAAACAGATTCTCCATCAGCTGAAAATTTTGGAAATTGATTTAATCCTGTTGTTGTTAATCTTCTTATAGAATCACTTTGAGTAGAGATTAAATATAAATTAAATGTTTTATGATCAAATTCATTATTTGTTTCACGACTTGAATAGACAATATAATCTTTAAAAGTTGTTGCTTGTGAATTATTTTTACCATGATATACTAATCTTTCTACTCCTGATTCTCCAATAGTTTTAGCAAAAATATTAGGATTTCCTAATCTATCAGATACAAATACAACTTTAGTATTATTTTCAACAAAATTACCTCCAACATCAATACCTTTATATGTTGTAAGTCTTGTTTTTATTTTTGTTGCAACATCATAAATGTATATATCTGGTTGCCCATCTGGTGCCATCGTCATAACAAGTTTAGAACCATCATCACTAACATCAGAACAAACTATCATACCATTTGATTCCAATATTTTTTTAGAATTAGATGTATAAAGATCTTGCTTTATCAATGTTGGCATATATCCATTGTATGATGTATAATAAAAACTTGTTTGATCTTTACTTGACCATTTTGGAAAAATATTCAATCCACCTTGAACCACAACTTTTTGATAAGTTAATGTATAATCAGCTACTACAATTTCACTTTGTTTTGCACCTTTATAACGTGAAAAAATCACAAATCTATCCATCCATTTAATTGTAGGTGCATGTAAATAATCATTTACAGTAATTGCAATTTTATGTGATAAAAAAGGATAACGGTTTTGATTCGATATAGAATATATCTTTTTCAAGGATAATTCTTGTTTATTAATATCAAATAATGATACTGTAACCAAAATATTATTTTTTGTTTTATTTTTGATGTAAATATTTAATAAAAGATCTATTTTATTAAATTGCTTGTTAGTATAATTAATAGTATCAAATGAATTAATTGGATTTATTTTTTTTTGTTCAACAACAAAATGACCACTAACTAAAAAATCTTTTTCCAATAACCTTTTTATTTTAAATGCTAATAATTTACTTTGGGTGTTATCTGCTACATTAACCATAATTTTAGGAATAGATGAATCTTTTCTAACTATATCCAATTCTGCATCTATCGCAAATAAATATGTTACCATACTTATAATTATCAAAATTTTTTTATATAACATTATAATTCCTTATTATTTTTGTTCCATTTCCGGTTTAAAATTAACTTTTATTTTTTTAGTTAAACCATCTGGAGCTATTGGATAAATTTTTGCTGTTTCATTATCCAAAAACTCTTTAATTGCTTTGTCAACAATTATATTACCAGAGTATGATATAATATAATAACTAAATTTTCCTTTATCATCTATTGTTATTTCAACAATAACTAAATAATCATCTTGCTTAAAAATTGGATATTTATACCATCTTGTTAAAATTATATTACTAATATTTGAATAATATTTATTATAATTACCTTTATTTTTTATTAATTTTATTTTTTTACTTTCTTTAATATTTTTTACATCAATTAATTTTGATTTATGTACAATAGCTTCCCGTTTTTCTTTTTTATATTTTGATTTAAATCTACTTGTAATTTGATTACTTTTTACATTTGACACTTTTTTATGTTCTATTTTTGTTGCTGTTGTTTTTACTTTTGCAAACAATGCTTTTAAATTTGTCCTTTTTTTTACACTTGTAGAACGACTTTTTTTAATAATCTTTTTTGATTTTGTTTTCTTAGGAGTAGCTTTGGCAATAACTTTTTTTGGAATAGTTTTTTTTTCAACAATAAGTTCCAATTCTAAAACTGTATTTTTTGAAACTGCTTTGTATTTATTTACTTTGTTATGTTGTAAATAAACCATAAATAATAAAATAATTAAAATATACGCAAATATAGATATAAATGCAGATATAAAAAAATTAAATTTATTAGCCATCTGTAATTAATGCCACTTTAAAAAAACCAGCTTCTTTTACTGTTTTTAATATATATATAACATTATCATATTTTAAATCTTTATCAGCTCGTATATGTACAGGGATATTTCTATCAAGTTTTGCTGCAAATAATATAAAATTATCTGCAAAGGTATTAAATTGATACCTTTTTTTATTAATTAATATTGTTTTATTTTTTAATAACATAATATTTATTTTTTTAATATTGTGTACTCTTGTACTTCTACTACCTTTTGGTAAATTAATTTGTTCTTCATACTCCAATACAGGAGCCGTTACCATTAAAATAGCCAACAAAACCAACATAACATCAACAAGTGGTGTTATATTTAAATCTGGTTTTTGATTATAATCAAACAAATTATCTCCTAGATAATATTATGTTGATTTGTGATTTAATATATGTATTTAAAATATACACTTTTCTTGTAAGTAATTGATGAAAAGTATAAGCAAATATGGCAACAAAAATACCTGCTGCTGTCGCTACAAGTGCTTCAGATATAACAGGTGCAATTACAGAAAAACTAACTTTTGTAGTAGTTGCAAATTTAGCAAATGATTCAAGTATCCCCACAACAGTACCAAACAAACCTATAAAAGGTGCAGTTGATGCAATAATAGATTGCCATGAAAGTCCACTACTTGCTTCCCTTATAAGTGATATTTCACACACACTAAGACTATCTTTATTGATAGGAGAAGAACCTATACATTGTCCTATACTTGACAACGAATTCAATGTACTATGATGATCATGAACCAACATCTCTAAAGCATTTTGTTCTTGTTTGATTATTGAGTTTAGTTCCAATAATTTATAAACAAAAATCCAAACAGTTAATATAAAATATACAGATAAAAATGCCACTACACCTATTGTAATGGCACCATTACCTTGAAAATAATTCAATATTGTATCAATCATAAGTTTATTTTATCCAAATGATGAAATTCTTGATTCAATAGCTGCAATTGATACATTGTTATCTTGTACAGATTGAACTAATTTAGTTGCCTCTTCAATATTTTTTGCAATTACTGAATCATCATCTCCATTAATAAGAACAGCACTATCCACAAGCACATCAACACTTGTTTCATTTACTTTTACATGTCCCCAATTGATGGCAATAGCATTAATGCTATCATCAGTATTTGTAATTTCAATTACACCAACTGTCAAAGCTGATACCAATGATGAGTGTTCAGGGATTACCCCAAACTCACCATCTTTACCAGGTAATACTACTGATTTAATATTATCGCAGTATATCTCACCACTAGGAGTTACTATTGATAACTTCATAACATTATCCATATTTATCTCCTTAAGATTTCATACCTTGGGCTTTTTCAATAGCTTCGTCAATTCCACCTACCATATAAAATGAGTTTTCTGGCATATCATCGTAATCACCATTTAAAATACCTTTAAATCCAGCAATTGTATCTGCTAATTCAACATATTTTCCTGGAGATCCTGTAAATACTTCTGCAACAAAGAATGGTTGAGATAAGAATCTTTCAACTTTTCTAGCTCTATCAACTACAAGCTTATCAGCTTCACTTAATTCATCCATACCAAGAATTGCAATAATATCTTGAAGATCTTTATATTTTTGAAGAAGTGATTGTACACCTCTTGCAACTTCATAATGCTCTTGCCCAACAATATCTGCACTTAAAATTCTACTTGTAGAATCTAGTGGATCAACAGCAGGATAGATACCTTTTTCAGCAATTTTTCTGTTAAGAACTGTAGTTGCATCTAAGTGAGCAAAAACAGAAGCTGGAGCTGGGTCAGTTAAGTCATCTGCTGGTACATAAACAGCTTGAACAGAAGTAATTGAACCTTTTTTAGTTGTTGTAATTCTTTCTTGAAGTTTACCCATTTCAGATGCAAGTGTAGGTTGATAACCAACGGCACTTGGAATTCTTCCAAGAAGTGCTGACATTTCAGATCCACTTTGAGCATATCTAAAGATATTATCAATAAACATAAGAACATCAAGACCTTTTTCATCTCTAAAATACTCAGCCATTGTAAGACCTGTAAGTGCAATTCTATTTCTAGCACCTGGTGGTTCACTCATTTGACCATAACATAATGCAACTTTATCAAGTACATTAGAGTCTTTCATTTCGTAGTAAAGGTCATTTCCTTCTCTTGTTCTCTCACCAACACCAGCAAATACAGAATAACCATCATGTTTAAATGCAACATTATGGATAAGTTCCATAATAATAACTGTTTTACCAACTCCAGCACCACCAAATAGTCCTACTTTTCCCCCTTTTGAATAAGGAGCAAGTAAATCTACTACTTTAATACCTGTTTCAAACATCTCTGTTGAAGTTGATTGTTCTTCAAAGCTTGGTGCTTCTCTGTGAATTGACATTTTAGGTGTATCTTCTGCTAATGCTTCACCTTCATCCACAGGCTCACCAATAACATTAAAAATTCTACCAAGTACATTTTCACCAACAGGTACCATAATTGGAGCACCTGTAGCTATTACTTTATGTCCTCTTGTTAACCCTTCTGTCATATCCATAGCAATAGTTCTTACACGACTATCACCAATATGAGCTGCCACTTCTAATACCAATCTTTCTTTAGTACCAGGTACTTCTATCGCATCGTTAATTGCAGGTAGGTATCCGTCGAATTCTACATCAACAACCGGACCCATTATCTGAATAATTTTACCTTCCATATATAATCTTCCTTTCTTTTATTATTTCATTGATTCTACACCAGAAATAATCTCAATTAATTCTGTTGTAATTGCTGCTTGTCTAGCTTTGTTAAACTCAACTGTCAAATCATTAACTCTTTCACTTGCATTATTTGTTGCATTATCCATAGCTTGCATTCTAGCACTATGTTCAGCAGCAAGTGAATCAATCAATGAATAGTACATATTAAAATCAACATATTTAGCTGTTAAATCATTTAAAATCATCTCATCATCATCTGGTTCAATCTCTAACATTGAAGAATCTGCTGATTCATCTACCTCAGTTAATTCTATAGGTAACAATGTTCTAGTTCTTAATTCTTGTGAAAGCATATTAAGAAAACCGTTATAAACAATAATAACTTGATCTGTTTTTCCATCATTAAAATCTGCAACTGCATCTTTTATAAAATCTGTTGCTTTTTCATAAGTTGGAGATGAAGTTAAACCAACAATACTATCATGTAAATCTACACCTTGAAAATTAAAATAATCAATACCTTTTCTCCCTGCAGCTCTTAATCTTATATTAGCACCTTTTGAGCTATATTGTTCTATAAGATTTCTTACAGCTTTAATGGTAGTCATATTAAAACCACCACAAAGCCCTTTATCTGCTGTTACCAAAACAATATCTACTGTTTTTGGATTTTCATTAGGGATAAAAGCACGATTAATATTTTCATTATCTTGTATTTTACTAACTCTTGTAGCAATTTCAGATAATATTTCATTAATTTTTAAGGCATAACTTTTAGCTTGTTCTGACAACTGTTGTGTTCTTCTAAGTTTTGCAGAAGACACAAGCTTCATAGCTTTTGTTGTCTTCTGTGTATTCTTAACACTTTTGATTTGTCTTGATATCTCTTTTAAGTTAGCCATATCTCTTTACCTATGCCGCTTTAAATATTGTTTTAAACTCATTAATAGCAGTTTCAAGAACATCTTTAATATCATCATCAATTTTCTTTTTCTCTGCTAAATCTGATAAAATACTTGGATATTTTTGCTCAATAAATGCATGGAATTCAGATTCAAATTTAACAATATCATTTACATCAATATCATCAATAAATCCATTTACCCCTGCATAAAGTACTGCAACTTGTTTTTCTATCACAAGTGGTTTATTAACACCTTGTTTTAGAAGTTCAACCATTCTTTGACCTCTTTCTAATTGAGCTCTAGTTGAAGCATCTAAATCAGAAGCAAATTGTGCAAATGCTTCTAGTTCTCTAAACTGTGCAAGGTCAAGTTTTAGAGTTCCTGCAACTTGTTTTGTAGCTTTAATTTGTGCAGCTCCTCCAACTCTTGATACTGAAAGTCCAACATTAATAGCAGGTCTAATACCACTATTAAATAAATCAGTTTCAAGGAAAATTTGCCCATCTGTAATAGAAATAACATTTGTAGGAATATAAGCAGCAACATCTCCAGCTTGTGTTTCGATAATTGGTAATGCAGTTAAACTTCCTGCTCCTAATTCATCATTTACTTTCGCAGCTCTTTCAAGAAGTCTTGAATGTAGATAAAATACATCCCCTGGGTATGCTTCTCTACCTGGTGGTCTTCTTAAAAGTAATGACATCTCTCTATATGCAACAGCATGTTTAGATAAATCATCATAAACAATAAGTGCATGTTGTCCATTATCTCTATAATATTCACCCATAGTAACACCTGCATATGGTGCCAAGAATTGTAAAGCTGAAGATTCAGAAGCATTAGCTGTTACAATTGTAGTATATTCCATAGCTCCAGCAGCTTCAAGTGCACCAACAATATTTGCAATAGTAGATGCCTTTTGACCAATAGCAACATAAATACATTTTACATCTTGCCCTTTTTGGTTAATAATAGCATCAATAGCAACAGTTGTTTTACCTGTTTGTCTATCTCCAATAATAAGCTCTCTTTGCCCTCTACCAATTGGTACAAGTGCATCAATAGCTTTAATACCTGTTTGAAGTGGCTCATGAACAGATTTTCTAGCCATAATTCCAGGAGCTTTTTCTTCAACAAATCTTTTTTCTGTAGCTTCAATAGCACCTTTACCATCTACAGGTTCACCTAGTGCATTTACAACTCTTCCTAATGTATTTGATCCAACAGGAATTTCAAGTAACTCACCAAGTCTTTTACAGCTTGTTCCTTCTCTTAAACCTTCACTGCTACCTAATACAACAACACCAACAGCTGATTCTTCCAAGTTCTGTGCCAAACCTCTAGCACCGTTTTCAAATTCAACTATCTCTCCAGCCATTACATTGTTCAATCCATAAACTTTTGCAATACCATCGGCAAACGAAATAATTTTACCTGTTTCGTTTATATCTACATTTAATTCAAAATTATCAATTCTTTCTTTGATGATTGAACTGATCTCATCTGCTTGAATCTTTGTACTCATTCACTATCTCCTTTTAATTTTTAAATATTTAAAGACTTTTGTCTTATCTAAACTGCTTTTAATATATGCTCAATCATTTGAGATCTTAATCTTTCTTGTGAAAAACCTATCTCAACACCTAAACCATCTATATCAACTTTTATACCATCATATGAACCAACTTCATTATTTAATGTTAAATTTACATTAAATTTTTTAGAGAAGCTTTCTTCCATACTTGTAAGATATTCTTGTGATAGTTGTGTATTTGAATAAACAACACCAACATAACTATTTTTTAATTGAGCTACTTGAGTGTTTAACTCATTTGTAATATCAGGTATAATATCTAATCTTCTATTTTTACCTAATAAATCAATTAAATTTTTAATTACATCTGTTGGATTTTCCACAAATGATAAAATCAATTCAACTTTTTTACCAACTTCCACTTCTATAGAAGATACAATAGCTAAAAACTTATCATCACTATATGCACTTGATATAGTATTTAATTGATCTTGTATTTTTGTAATATCTTCAATATCTCTTTGATCTAACAAAGCTTTTACATATCTTTTTGCTACTAATACACTCATTATGCCACCTTTTTCAGAATAACATTAGATAAGTTCTCTTCAGACATAGTAATAGTTTTATCACTAAATAGTTCTTCTAGCACTTCATTAATAGTTTCTTTATTAGCTTTTTTTCTTTCAAGTTCTATTTTATCATTAAAACTTTTTTCCAAATAAGCTATATCTCTATCACATGCAGTTTCTACTCGTGATTTTATATCACTTACATCTGCTTGAGCATCACTGATAAGTTCAGCTGCAATTTTTTTAGCATCTTCTAAATTAGCTTGTGCATCTTGAACTTGTTTCTTTGATTCCTCTAAGGCTGTTTGAACTTCATCTAATTTTGATTGAATTGATTGTGTTCTTCCAGCAAAAAACTCTTTTAATTTATCAGCTAAAAGATAATAAACAATAGCTACAAAAATAAAAAAGTTAACTGTTCTTGGTAAAATATCAGTTTGAACATCACTATTAGCAAATAATGCTAACGGAGACAATACCAAACCAAAAAATAATATTTTCTTCATATTCACCACCTATATTGAATTTAATTTAGCTGACAATGCTTGTTTATAAACAGGTAATTGGTCAACCAAAGATTGTTTAAGTTCTGCTGTTTCAGTTTTTAGAGTTTCAACAAATGTAGCATACTGCTCATCTAATTGTGTTCTAAATTTTGAAATTTTTTCATCACTTAAACTTTTTGCTTCATTATAAGCACTTTCACGAATTGAAGAAGCTTCTTTCTTAGCTTTAGCAATAATATGTGATGCCTCTTCATACATACCATCCACATCAGAAACATTATGTTTTGCAGCATCTAAATCTTCTGCGATAGATTTATCTCTGTCATCCATATGCTTTGTTAATGGCTTGTAAAGGCAACTATTTAGTCTTGCTAATACAACTAAAAATATTAATGCTGAACTAAGTAGCAATATCGGACTTATATCTAACATCTAATTCTCCATACAAATTTTTACAGTTTAGAAACCCAATTTATTGAAAATCGAGCAAACTTGTGTGGATTATATCAAAAGATTGTTATAAGTTAGATTAAATTAAATTATTTTTATGAAAATAATTTAATATTTTTTCTATATCTTCTTGAGAATTTACTAAAATATTTAAACTATTATTAGTAATTTTTATATTTAACTCATTTTCTTTCAAAAGTTCAACTACATTATTTAAAGGTTCGAAGTTATATTTTGAACTTTTTACTTTCATATTTTTTGAATTATTTTTATTTTTTAAATTATTAATTAATATTTGTGTATCTTTTACACTTAATTTTTGTCCTATAATAGAATCAACAACAGTTTGTTGCATATCTTGAGATAGTCCAATTAACAATTTTGCATGACCAAAAGTAATTTTAGATGCAGAAATCATTTTTTGTGTATATACACTTAAAGTAAGTAATCGTAGTGTATTTGTAACAGAACTTCTACTTTTTTTTACAATATTTGCTAACTCTTCATGAGTAATATTATAATCTTTGATTAAGCCTTGATATGAATATGCTGTTTCAAGGATATTTAAATCATCTCTTTGAATATTTTCAATCAAAGCATATTCTCTAAGTTTTTTATCTTCAATATCAACAACAATAGCATCTATAGTATCAAGATTGGCTAGTTTTGAAGCTCTTAATCTTCTTTCTCCAGCAACTAAGATATATTGATCATCAATTTTAGTTACAATAATAGGTTGCAATAAACCATGTTCTAAAATAGAATCTTTTAATTCATTTAATTTAATTTCATCAAAAATTTTTCTTGGTTGATATGGATTTGTTTTAATAGATTGGAGATCTAAAGTTTGTATTAAATTTGCATTACTTTGTGTATTATTTTCATAAGCTACTTCAACTTCACCTAATAACTCACTTAATCCTCTACCTAATGCCATAATTTATCCTTATTTAATCTAAAATTGATTTTGCCAAATTAATATAAGCTTTTGTCCCACTTGCAGTTGGATCATACAACATAATTGGTTTTCCAAAACTCGGAGATTCTGCTAATTTTACATTTCGTGGAATAACCACATATGATCCATTTGAAATTTTAAATAGCTTTGATTCAAAATGTTTTGCCAAATCTGCAAATACCTGTTTGGCAAGATTATTTTGCCCACTATACATAGTTGGTAAAAATCCTTTAATTTCTAAACCTCTATTTATAGTTTGTTTTACAAGTTTAATTGTATTTAATAACTGAGCCAACCCTTCCAATGCAAAAAATTCACATTGAATAGGGATTATCACAGAATTTGCTGCACTTAAAGTATTAATTGTAATTGGTCCAAGTGCAGGTGGGGAATCTATCAAAACATAATCAAAATTTTCTTTAATCAAATCAATACTACGCTTTAAAATAAGTTCACGATCACTTTTATTATGATAAAATTCTTTCTCTATCCCTACAAGTCCAATATTTGAAGGTGCTAATTTTAAATTATCAATTTGAGTATCCAATACAATATCATTTAATGTTTTTGTTCCTAACATTACATGATAAATATTGTACTCATAAGTATCTCTATGAAATCCCAAAGATGTAGTAGCATTTGCTTGTGGATCAGCATCAATCAATAATACTTTTTTACCTTCTAATGCTAATGCTGCACTTAAGTTAACAGCAGTGGTTGTTTTACCTACTCCACCTTTTTGATTTGCTATTGCGATAACTTCAATCATCTTAAACTAAACACCTTTTTATTATTTATTATCAATGAACCATCATTATTTAATACACTATCTGCCAAAGAAATTTTTTTACCATCTATGGTTGCAGAATAACTTTTACTAAGTTCAAATTCTATCAAATATTTACTAAAAATATGCTTCCATAAAATCTTTTTTGACAATCTTGCAAAATATTTTTCTAAAATATCTTTTGGATTAATTGCAATATCCAAGTATCCATATTGATTGTCAATAAATAGTAAATTTATCCCTATTCCACAATATATTTTATCTTGAATTATATTTGTTATAGTACCGCCAATTTTTTTATTATCAATATAAAAATCATTAGGCCATTTTAACCATACTTTTGAATCACATTGTGTTAATATATCTTTTAAAATATATGAAAAATATATAGACAATGATTGCAACGGTATATCACTAGGCAAATATAACCTATCTATTACAAATGATAAATAAAAATTACCTTTAGCTCCATCCCAAGAATTATCTCTACTTCCTATACCATTTAATTGGCAATTACTAAATACAGCTAGTGGATGTTTATAACCATATTTATTAATATATTGTTTTAGATATGTATGAGTAGAATCTACACTATCAAGATATAATATTTCCAATTTGCAATCTTTGTCCACGAATATAATCCCCAACCGAAATTGCTTTTTTTGATGGTTGTTGAATTGTTTCTATTTTTATACTACCTTGTGTACAACCTACTATAATATAATTTTTTTCTATTTGTAAGATTTCCCCTTGAATATTTACAGAATTTTTCTCGTATAAATCAAGTTTTAATAATTTTAAACCACTTTTCAAAAATATTCCCGGCCAAAATTTATATGCTTTGTATTTCAAAAAGATTTTATAGGCATTATCAAATTCCACTTCTCCATCTTTTTTTGTTATTTTTGAACAATAAGAAACCAAAGCATTGTTTTGTTGTTTTGGATTTAGATTCTCAAATTTTTCTAATACATCAATAGATAATTTAGCAGCCATTTGTGCCAAAGTATCAAATAAATATCCAATATCCATCTCTTTAGTAATTTTAATATAATTATAGCCAAGTATATCTCCACTATCCAGACCTAATTCCATTAACATAGCAGTTACACCTGTAAAAGTATCATCATTCAAAAGTGCTTGTTGAATAGGACTAGCACCTCGATACAAAGGTAATAAAGAAGCATGAAGATTAATACAAGGGGCAATATCTAAAATATCTTGGGATAAAATTTGACCATAAGCTGCAACAATAATATAATCAGGTGCTAACTTTTTAATAATATCTACAGATCCATTTTCTTTTAATTTATTTGGTTGATAAATAGGTAATGATAATCCATGATCCAAAACAAATTGTTTAATATGTGGAGGAGTTATAACCTGTTTTCTTCCAACTTTTTTATCTGGTTGAGTAAATAATGCAACAATATTATAGCCATTTTTTATCAACTCTTCAAAAATAACTGTTGCATATGATGGAGTACCCATAAATATAATATTTTTACCCATTAGATTTAACCTCAAAAAGTGTTCCTAAAGTATGATTATCTTCTATTAAATAATCTCTTGCATATTTAAGATTAAATCCACTTGTTAAAAACATTTTTTTATTATGTTTGAGTAAAAAATCTGCAGCTTTTAATTTTGTTACAATCCCACCTGTTGCAAATTGTGAATTTGAACTATGTTGTGCTTCTAAATCTTTGGGATCAATTTTATGAATATGTTTTATTAATGTTGCATCTGGATTTATATGAGGATTATCATCATAATATCCATCAATATCTGTTAATATCACTAATAATGATGCATCTATATGATAGGTTAAATGTGCTGCTAATTGATCATTATCTCCAAATACCAACTCATCTATTGCTGTTACATCATTTTCATTAATAATAGGGATAATATTGTTTTGCAACATAACATTAACAGCATTTTTCATATAATTTAACCTAACAGAATCATTAAATACTGTTGCTTCCAATAGCACTTGTGAACATAAAAGATTATATTCCTTAAACTCTTGTTTATACATTTTCATTAACAATGGTTGTCCAAGTGCAGCTAAGACTTGTTTGTTTTCAATAATATTTTTATCCAACTGTTTCAATGTATATCCAGCAGCTACAGCTCCTGAACTTACAAATATAACATTGTACTGTGTTTGCAAAGTTGCCAAAAGCGTAACTAAAGATTGCAATCGCTCAAGTGCAATTTTACCATTTTCAGATAACACAGCACTACCAACTTTTACTACAATTGTTTGTTTCACAGCTATCCCCTTATTGTTTTTTATTGTTCCAAATTAATTAAATCATACAATGCATATTTTATACTTTTTGTATTTTGATTTGTAACAGATGATATTGGAAGTATAAAATATGGTTGTGTTTCATCATATTTTTCATATACCGTATCTTGTATAAAATAAGGTTTGTCTTTTTCAAATCCAAACTGATTATTATCTGTAGTAGTTAATTCCAACGCTTCTATAAATTGTTTTATTTTATCATTTAATTCATCAGAATCAACAGCATCTATTTTTGTTAATGCAATAGCAAATTTCCGTTTAGATAATCTATCAGAAAATTTTTGGACTTCCTCTTTTAAGACATTATATTGATCTAACATCTCTCTATAATTTGATACATCTATCATATAAAGCAAAATTTTTGTTCTTTGAATATGTTTTAAAAACTCTATTCCTAAACCTCGTCCATCACTAGCACCTTCTATAATACCTGGAATATCAGCCATTACAAACGAACTATATTCACTCACTTCTACAACACCTAATTTTGGTGTTAATGTTGTGAATTCATAATTTGCTATTTGTGGTGTTGCATTAGAACAAACTGAAATCAATGTTGATTTTCCAACATTTGGATAACCTACTAATCCCACATCTGCAATTAATTGTAATTCTAATCTAATCTCTTTTTCAATTCCTGGTAATCCTGGTTGAAAATATGTTGGTGCTTGGTTTCTTGAATTTTTAAAATGGTAATTACCCATACCACCTTTTCCACCTTCAAGTAATCTTACTTTTGTACCATCTTCAACCAAATCAAATAACACTTCATTTGTTTGTTCATCTATCACTTGAGTACCTGGTGGAACTTGTAATACCAAAGCTGGTGCAGATTTACCTGTCATACGACTCCCCATACCAGGTTGTCCATTTTTTGCTTTTAAAACATGTCGCCCTTTATACCAAGAAAGCGTATCAGTATTGCTATTTACTTCTAAATAAACATCTCCACCTTTTCCACCATCTCCACCATCAGGTCCACCTTTGACAACAAATTTTTCTTTCCTAAAAGATGAACACCCAGATCCACCTTTTCCAGAAGCAACTATAAATTTGACACTATCTATAAACATTCTATCCCTTTAAATACAAAAAGGCACCATAGCCTATGCTATAGTGCCTTTTTGATAAATCTTTTAGCTTATATTATGAAGCGTAAACAGAAACTTTTTTTCTTTTTTTATCTTTAGTTTCAAATTTTACTACGCCATCAATTAAAGCATATATTGTATGATCTTTACCAATACCTACATTAGAACCAACATGAACTTTTGTTCCTCTTTGTCTAATGATAATATTTCCAGCTCTTACAACTTCACCACCAAATTTTTTTACACCAAGTCTTCTACCTGCTGAATCTCTATTATTCTGTGTACTACCTTGACCTTTCTTGTGAGCCATATCAATTCTCCCTTATGCAGCTATTTTAGTAATTCTAACTCTAGTGTAGCTTCTTCTGAAACCTCTTTTAAGTTTTGAATCTTTTCTTCTTCTTTTTTTGTAGATAATAACTTTTTTATCTCTACCTTCAACAATAACTTCAGCTGTAACAGTTGCTTTTAAATCAGCACCTGTTTTTAATGATGTTCCATCACTAACAGCTATAACATCTGTAAATTCTACAGTTTCTTTTGGTTCTTTGCTAAGTTTATCAACATTTAAAATATCACCTTCTGATACTTTGTATTGTTTTCCACCTGTTTTAATAATTGCGTACATTTATACACCTTCTCAAATTTTATGAAGCGAATTTTATCTTATTTTATATTAAAGTTTCATTAAGATTAATGATAATCTGTAACTTGCGCAATAACATCCATCTCTATTAAAGCATTTTTAGGCAATCCTTTAACTTCTATTGTACTTCGTACAGGCTTATGATCCCCAAATACTTCGGCCATAATAACATTTACAATCCCAAAATCATTCATATTTGTTAAAAAAATATTTATTTTAATAACTTTATCAAAAGAGCTTTCATTATCTTCTAAAATTGCTCTTAAATTTGCAAAAATTTGTCTAGTTTGTTTTTTGATATCATTTTCTATCATCTCCCCTTTTGTAGTTAAAGCAATCTGACCAGAAGTATATAACAAACCATTTAATTTAACAGCTTGAGAATATGGTCCTATCGCCTCTGGGGCATTATCAGTATGTAAAAATTCCATTAGTTTACCTTTATTGATTTTTGAAGAATTTTACAATATTAGTAATTAAACTTCTATAAGATAAACTATGAAATCAATATATTACAAATGTTCTTTTACAAATTGAAGTGCTTCATCTTTAGCTTGTTCAATTTTAGATACATCTTTTCCTCCAGCTTGAGCAAAATCTGGTCGTCCACCACCTCCACCACCTACAATTGGTGCAATAGCTTTAATCCAATCTCCAGCTTTAATAGATAAATTTTTAACTCCAGCAACTAAAGCAACTTTGTCCCCTTTTGGTTGAATTAATAATACAGCAACTTTTTCATTCCCATTTTTCAAATCATCAACGATTTTTTTAATATCACCATTTGTAACAATATCCACTACAACTTTTGCATCGCCTATTTGTAGTTCTTGAATTGGTGCTACATTGTTATTTGCTATATCTTTAATCTCTTGTTTTAAAGTTTTAATTTGATCTTTTAATTTTAATACACCTTGAATTACATCTTTATTTTTAACTTCTTGTTCAATAGTTCCTAATGTATTAATAGCATTTTTAGCATAAGATATAGCAGCCAGTCCTACAACAGCTTCAATTCTTCTAACTCCACTACTTACACCACTTTCCTTTGTGATATAAAAACTACCTATATCTGCACTATTATTTACATGTGTTCCACCACAAAATTCTACACTAACATCACCAAATTGAACTACTCTAACTCTATCGCCATATTTTTCTCCAAACATAGCAATAGCACCTTTTTTCTTAGCTTCATCAATATCTAATTCTTCTGTTATTCTAGGGATTCCTCTAGCTATCATAGAATTAACTAAATCTTCCACCTCATCAAGTTGTTTTTTTGTCATAGCTTTTGGATATGTAAAATCAAATCTTAATCTTGTAGCATCATTTAAACTTCCTGCTTGAGATACAGTATCTCCTAATACCATTTTTAAAGCACTTTGCAGTAAATGTGTTGCACTATGATGTTTTGACACCTCTCCTCTGGAAGCTACTATTGATTCAACCATTTGAGATATATGAAAATTACCTTTTTCAATTACCACTTTTGATATATTTATATTAAATAATTTTTTTGTTTCTTTTACTATAGCGATATTATTTTCATCTTCGATAGCCCCAATATCTCCTATTTGTCCACCACTTGTAGCATAAAATGGTGTTTTATCCAACATAATCCAACCACTTTGATTAGCTTTTAATGTTTCTACTTGATTAAAATGTTCATCCAATAGTGCAACAATTTTACTATTGTATGTAATATTAGTATAACCTACAAATTCATTTACCCCTACACTATCAAGAATTTTTTTAAAATCCCCCTCGTTAATCTCATCTCCACTGCCTTTCCAAGCTTGTTTTGCTGTATCTCTTTGAATTTGCATAGATTTTTCAAAAGTTTCAATATCAACTTCCAAACCTTTTTCTCTAAGCATATCTTGTGTAAGATCAAGAGGGAAACCATGAGTATCATATAATAAAAACGCAACTTCTCCACTAAAAACTTTATCTGTTTTTGCTAATTCATTATTAAACAATTCCATACCACTTGCGATAGTTTTAAAAAATCTATCCTCTTCAAGTTTTACTTGTTCTTGAATAAAGTCTTGTTGCTCAATAAGTTCATTATATGCTCCACCCATCATTTGAGTTAAAGTTGTAATAATTTCTCCCATAAAAGCTTCTCTAAAGCCTAATAAATAACCATGTCGCACAGCTCGTCTTAAAATTCGTCTTGCAACATATCCTCTACCAACTTTATCAAATAAAATACCCTGACTTAACATAAATGCAACAGTTCTAACATGATCTGCAATCACTCTAAAACTAGCTATATTGTTATCTGTTAATTTTGTAGGTGAAATAGATTGTATTTTTTCAATCAAAGGTTTAAAAGCAGAACTATCAAAGTTATTAAATACACCTTCTTTGATAGCAATGACACGCTCCAATCCCATACCTGTATCAATACTAGGTTTTGGTAAAGGTGTTAATACCCCTTGTGAATCTCTTTCATATTGCATAAATACAAGATTCCAAATCTCCAAAAATCTATCACCTTCTCCACCCATTACATCTTCTTCAGAATTAAAATGTTCTTCACCTTGATCATAAAATATTTCACTACAAGGACCACAAGCTCCTGTATCTCCCATAGACCAAAAATTATCTTTATCACCAAATCTCATAATACGATCTTCTGATATATGTTCTTTCCATAAATCATATGCTTCATCATCACTAGTATGTACAGTGACCCATAATTTTTCTATAGGCAATGCTAAATTTACAGTAATAAATTCCCAAGCATAAGCAATGGCATCTTTTTTAAAATAATCTCCAAACGAAAAATTTCCCAACATCTCAAAAAGAGTATGATGTCTTGCAGTATATCCTACATTTTCAAGGTCGTTATGTTTTCCACCTGCTCTTACACAAAGCTGACAAGATGTTGCTCTTGGTACTGTTGGAGATGGTACTGCTCCTGTAAAAATATCTTTAAACTGCACCATACCTGCATTGGTAAATAATAATGTTGCATCATCTGGTACAAGTGGTGCACTTTTTATAATATTGTGGTTTTTTGAAGCAAAAAATTCTAAAAATTCTTTTCTAATATCCATTTTTCTATCCATTGTTAATATATCGTTGCATTTTAACAAAATCACACTAGTAGTTTGCTGAAAACATTTATATCAATATATGATTTATTTCTTTAAGTGTAAATAACGCTCTAAAATAATTTTAGCTGCTATACTGTCTATTCTACCATCTCTTTTATACTTCATATCCCCTTTGATAAGATCTTCTGCTTCTATTGAACTCATATTTTCTTCTTGAAATACAATAGTCTTATCAAAATCTAACAATGATACAAAATGTTTTATCCTTTTTTGCATATCATCACTTGCACTTGGATACCCTACAACTAAAATATCTATTTCCCAAGTTTGTAAAAACTTATCAACTTCAGATGCAGCTTGATTGCGATTTTTTCGTAAAATTGCTTTATGAGGTGTAACCAAACCCATAGCCAATGATGTAGCAACACCAATTCTTTTTAAACCAATATCTATACAACCATATTTTTTATCCATATAATCTCTTTCATCAAATATTTACCAAATAATATCTATAATAACAATGTACATAAATGCTACTTAAGTTGCACTAAAAACATACAATTTTATATACAATAAATTAAAAAAAGGAGAACAATATGAGAACAATATGTCCACATTGTAAAGCGATAAATAATATACCAAAAAAAGATAGTTACAAAAAAGCCAATTGTGGAAGTTGTAAACAGTCACTTTTGGATAACAGTGTAATAGAATTGGATGAAACAAATTTTGATGAAATTATTGTAAATAGTGATATTCCTGTTATTGTTGATTTCTGGGCCCCTTGGTGTGGACCTTGCAAAATGATGGCACCTACTTTTCAAACTGTTGCAAAACAATACCCTGTAAAAACAATTTTTGCAAAAGTAAATACAGAAAACGAACCAAATTTAAGTAATAGATTTGGTATTAGAAGTATTCCTACTTTAATCATTTTTAAAAATGGAGTAGAACTTCAAAGAGTTTCAGGTGCATTAGATGCAACAAATTTACAAAATTTTGTAAATTCTTATATAAATTAATCAAAATGCTACTTAAGTAGCAAAATTATATTTCAAATTCTTATATAATTTCATTAGGTTTAAAAGATAACTTTTAAACATACAAAATCAATATATAGGAGTTTGAAATGATACTTACAAGATATAAACAACCAACAAGAGCATACACACCTTATAGATCATTTGATCTAATTAATGAATTTTTTAATAGATTTGAACAATCAAACGAGGCTACTAATCTTGTAGATTTTTATCCAAATGTCAACACAAGAGAGGGGAAAGAAGCATACCATATAGAGATGGATCTTCCAGGTATTAAAAAAGAAAATGTAGATATTAATGTAGAGGATAATATCCTTACTATTTCAGGAACAAGAGAATTTAAAGAAGAAACAAAACAAGAAGATTATTATAAAGTAGAGAGTGCTTATGGTAGTTTTAGCAGAAGTTTTACACTACCAGAAAAAGTTGATATAGAAAATATAAAAGCAAGTTCTACTGATGGTGTTTTGGAAGTTGTAATCCCAAAACTAAAAGTAATCACAGACAAAGTTAAAAAAATTGAGATCAAATAATAGGAGGTGCTATTATGGATTTAGTTAAAAAAAGTAAAGATATGGTAAAAAATGTTGAGGAAAAAGTTGAACAAGGTTTAGAAGTTGTAAAAGAACGATTTGACAATGTTGCTAGACACTTACCTTTTGCAAATTTGGCAAAACATTCTAGCGATACATATGATATAGAGATAGATCTTCCAGGTGTCAAAAAAGAGGATATTGATATTAAAATTGAAGATGATTATATAACTATTAATGCAGTTAGAAAATTTAAAAATGAATTAAGCGAAAATAGCTATTATATGTGTGAATCAAGTTTTGGTTTAATCAGTAGAAGCTTTGCTTTAGGAGATAATATTGACAGAGATTCTATTCAAGCAAAATATGAAGATGGAAGACTATATCTTACATTTGAAAAAGTTGAATCAAAAAAAGCCAAAACAATATCTATAAAATAACAGGAGAATATTATGAAAAAAAGTTTACTATCTTTTGTAGCAGCGTTGACTTTAGGCACAGCAAGTGTAGCATCTACACTTGCATATCCAACTAATATAGATGATGAATTTATCCAGATGCAACGTTTTTTTAACAATGTATTAAATTCTGAATTTATAAATCAACCATTGTCAAAATTCCAAAATATCAATTATCCTAAAGTGGATATTAAAGAATTTGACAATAGATATGTACTAAAATTTGAACTTGCAGGTATGGATAAAAAAGATATTAAATTATCTATTAAAAATACAACTTTGGTTTTAGAAGGTAATAGAAAAATCAATAAAGAAGACAAATCAAATAACTATATACGACATGAAATCTTTATGGGTAGCTTTAAGAGAATAATACAATTACCAGATAATATTATGATAGATAATGCAACTAATAAATTTGATAATGGTATTTTAACAATCACTATTCCAAAGAAAAAAATTACAAAATCTAATTATAAAATTTTAAAAATCAATTAACCAAAAAATATTTTTAAAATTATAAAAAAAGGGGAAAAGAAATCAATCTTTTCCCCTTTTGTTTTATATAAATATATTAATACTTATTTAGCGTAAGCAGCACCTACGATATTTCTAGTATTTACAATATATGGTACAAGTGCCATATGTCTAGCTCTTTTAATAGCAACTTCTACTTGTTCTTGATATTTTTTAGATGTACCTGTAAGTCTTCTAGGCATAATTTTACCTCTTTCACTCATAGATATTTTTAATAAATCTAAATTTTTATAATCAATATTTTCAATTTTCATTGCACTGTATTTACAATATTTTTTTGCGAATTTTCTTCTTTCTGCCATATCTTAAATCCTTTGTCTAAAATGGAATTTCATCTTCATCGATGTTTATTTCAGGTATTTTTTGAGGTTCTTGCACCATACCACCTTGTTGCATATTATTGTTATAATTATTATATGTAGGTTGTTGAGCAGGAGGTTGATTATATGGTTGTTGAGCTGGTGCTTGGTTGTAATTGTTACCACCATTTTGTCCATCAGCTTTAGAATCCAAAAATTTAAAAGTTTCAACTCTCAAAGAGTGTTTACTTCTATTTTGTCCATTTTGATCAACCCATTGTTCCAAAACAAGTCGCCCTTCTAACATAACTTTAGAACCTTTTCTTACATATTGATTCAAAATCTCGGCACTTTTACCAAATACATTAAAATCCAAAAAACAAACTTCTTCTTTTTGTTCGCCTGTTTGAGATTTATATTTATGTGAAGTTGCAATAGCACTTTTTGCAATAGCAGCTCCACTTGGAATGTATTTTAACTCTATATCTCTTGTTAAGTTTCCGATCATTATCACTTTATTATACATAAGTAGTCCTTTTAATTATACCAATTAACTATTCAGCTTTAGCTTCTTCTTTAACTTCTGTTTTAGGAGAAGTTTTTTTATTTGCTTCAGCACTCATAGATGTCCATTGAGCTATTTCTCTTTTGTTTTCATATTTTATAAAAATAAATCTTAAAATATTTTCATTAATTCTGTAATTTCTTTCCAATTCAATTATAGCTTCAGTTGGAGCTGTAAAATATATAAGGTAGTAGTAACCTCTTTTATTTTTTTGAATTTCATAAGCAAGTTCTCTGCTACCCATATCATCAGTTGCAGCAATCTCACCACCATTTTTTTCAATATTTGCTTTAACTGTTTCAATTTCTGATTGAATTTGTTCTGCAGTTAAAGTTGGTTTAACTATAAACATAGTTTCGTAATGTCTAATTCTAGCCATTAAATTCTCCTTTTGGTTTTGTAGCCGTTATTAATCTAATAATCACAGCAAGGTTTTTTGTGAATGTGGATTATATCAAAATATTATTAGAGTTAGATTAAACAGAACTATATATTAATAAAATACTCTATTGGATAATTATTATACAATATTTTAGTTAAAGTATGATAACATTTTATCATACTTATATTACATAAAAGGTATCTTATGGATAAATTTATTACCCAATCACCTATATCAAAACAAATTAAAAAATCTGCAATATTATCAATGAACCTTCCCGTAAACACTTTGATTATTGGGGAGCAAGGTGTTGGTAAAAAATTATTAGCACAAGAAATATTACCAAATAGCACTGCATTTTATGCAAAAGAATTAGAACAACTAATAATCTCAAAACATATAGACCTAAAAGAATACAGTTCTATTATTATATATCATTTAGAAGATGTAATCAATATAGATGAATTTTTACAACACTTAACAAATATCAAAATTGTAGCCACTACAAATCAAAAACTTACAAAATACAATACTATCTTTGCTGTCAAAATTGAAATACCTTCATTAAGTCAAAGAAACGAAGATTTACAAAAGCTAATTGAAATCTACACACAAGAAGCATTAAATATTTATAATCTTTCTAAAGGAGATATTGATAATACCAAGTTAGATTTAAATGGCAATGGCATAACTTTGAAACAATCAATTTTTAAACATATAGTATTGCAATCTATGTCACAAAAAGATATATTGTCAATTTTAGAATCATACTTGTATAAACAATTACAAAAAAACAAAACATACAAAGAACTCCTTAGTATTTTTGAAATTCCACTATTAAAAGCTTCTATTAAAGCATTTAAATCTCAACTAAAAATCTCAAAACAACTAGCAATCAATCGGGTTACTTTAAGAAAAAAACTACATAATTATTTTGGAGAACTATAATGTTTTATGAAGAGTTACTAGAACACGATCTTAATCCATTTATTTTATTTGATTCAAATGGTAAAATCAAAAATTGTAATAGTGAGGCTGAATTTTTACTCAACTTTGTATCTGCTGATGAGCTATTTAATCTTACATTAGAATATGCAAGCGTATCGTTTGGATTTAATAAAAAGTTCATAAGATTGCAATTTGAAAAACAAACCTTTTATGCAATATTAGTAGGATATATCAATGAAGAAGAGATTGTATTACGACTTTATAAAGAAGTTACAATATCCAAACCAATTATTATAGATGAAAACTTTCAAGAGGCAAATATTTTTACATTGATTGAATTATCAAAAAGCACTGTATTGTTAGATAAAGATATTCAAATAGATGAATTTTATGATATTTCTATCCCTGATATAAAGTTAAATATAAATGAATTTTTGGTAACTATAAACAATATTTTTGAACAACTAAATAATATATCAAATATATCAATAAAAGTTTATATAAAAACAGGTGAATATGAAATCATTGATAATAAAAAATATACAATTATTGCTATTGAATTTAGTTCCAAACACAATATTGTATTTGATACACATCAAACCAATACTGCAAATTTGAATATCTTTTTTAATAAAAATATTATAAGATTAGAAATTCCTATGATTATCTAATTTAATATCTTACATATAAGTATGCTGTACAGTTAGAGTTATTTGTATTGACACAATAATTTTTACTAGTTTCATACAGTCCATAATCTTTGATATAAACATCTTTTTGATGAACTTTTGTTAAAGTATCATAAGAATTTATAATCATACAATCTTCTGTACGATTTATATCCAAAGCAGGATTAACAATAGGGTAAGAACTATTTATATCATAAAGAGTATTGTTATAAGATGGTGTATCTATACTAAAATAACTTATTAAATTCAAATCATCCATATTGATATGGGTATATGTGATATTGCCATCAACAATTTCATAATAATCATAATATTTTTGCACCGAAAGATTTGGATAAACATATTGAGTAAGATTATTTTGCCATTGTATCAAGTCATTGTCTTGATTTTGTGTGTCATCTGTAGTGCTTCCACAGCCTGTAAATACGATGGTGGTAAATAACGCTATAAAATATTTTAATTTCATATTAGTCCTTTGTTAAATATTGAGAAACTATATCTTTAAGTTTTGTATCAAGGTATTGAGGAGAGATTATTTTAAAATAAGGCAACCATGTTTTTGCTATAAATAATATCTCCTCGTCATTGGTAATTTGATATGATAAAGTTAGAAAATCATCATTTTCATCTACAATCTTTTGAGATGGTAGGAACTTTTTAACTTTAAAAAATCTTTTTACTTCACTACTGATTTGAACTATTACTTCAAAGCTTTCTTTTTTGTATCCACTGTATAAGGATTGAAAATTTTTAATAAAATTTTGTGCTTGAATATCTTGTTGGAATGTTTTTTTATGAGTTTGAATATCTTTTATAAAATTGATTCTAAGAAATCTAAATCCATTGTTTAACTCATCTTCACATATAACAGCAAGATACCAATTGTTATTTGCAAATAATATTTTAAGAGGTTTAACCATACTAAAAATAGTAGTTTGATCCAAGTTGTATTCTATATCTATATATTGTCTGTATTTTATTGATTGTTTTAATTTAAAAAGCAATTTAAAATTTACTAATTCCTCAAAAGGGGATTCTTTTAACAAATATATATCGGTATCTATGTATTGTTTTAAAATCTTTTTATCTATTTGTAAAAAATCCAAAAATTTATGATTTGCCAATGATAATATATCAACCATTTTGGAAAAATCATCTATACTAGCTGGTTCTAAGATAAGTTTTTTGATATTTGTAATATCAGGGATAGAATAACACCCTTTTTCAGATTGTAAAAAAGATATTTGAAAATACTCCTCTATCTCTTTTTTGTATCGTTGGATTGTTCTGATATCTGTATCTAAAATATTTGATAGTTCTTTGGTGCAGTATTTTTTATGCTTAACAATATATTCTAAAAAATGAAATAGTTTTTGTGTCTTATTCATAGCTTAGATTTTACCATTTATTTTGTTACATTTGTATAAATAAAACAAACACACAGACAAACTCAAACCAACAGATATC
>Ga0256828_1000467_pt1 | contig 26865 bp, 18 predicted proteins | sample CV88metaG_FD_185993 | JGI IMG/M metagenome (GOLD analysis project Ga0256828, IMG submission 185993) | Hydrothermal vent microbial communities from East Pacific Rise, Pacific Ocean - CV88 | ecosystem: Environmental > Aquatic > Marine > Hydrothermal vents | place: Pacific Ocean: East Pacific Rise...
AGTGCCAGTACTTGTAGGTCTGATTCTTGATCTACTGAGAAGACCATAATTGTTACTTGCGTTGGGTGTCCAAAACCTTTTGGAAAGAGTGGACGCAGACTTCTGTCAACGATACGAGAAGTAAGTGTCTCAAAATCACTTGGTTTTGTCTCACGCTTGAAAAATCCGCCAGGAATTTTTCCTGCTGCATATGTTTTTTCTATATACTGAACTGTAAGTGGTAAAAAGTCATCTTTTACTACTTCTGTTTCATCAATCACGACTGTAGCAAGGATTACCGTCTTACCTGACTTTAACCATGCACTTCCGTTTGCCTGTTTTGCCACATAGCCAAAGCTATACTCTTCTGTTTTATTTTCTACATCTAACTTTACGTCATATTTCATCTGTTTTCCTCTAAAATTTTTTCTATCTCATCATCTTCTATCTCATCTAAACGCGTATAGTAGAGTGCCGTCTCTACATAATCATCGATTTCATACAAGAAAAATATTTCATCTACAAAAGTTTCTAATACTTCCAAGACATCTTTTGGTAAAACCGGAACTGCAATATAGACAGCCTTTGGTTTTTGGTTGAGTACAGTCTTTAAAGCAGTCATAAACTTTGTGCCTGTCTCACTTCCTTCATCTACAAGAAGTACTACCTTATCTTCCATAGAGGGAAAAGGTCGTCCTTTTCTATACTGATATATATGTGACAGTATATCTTCTTCATGCTTTCTATGAGCTTCTCCATAGATATAATCATATTGTATCTCAAAAGAATCAATCAACTTTTCATTAAGTACAATCTCTTCAGTTTCACTCACCCTTGCTATCTCACACTCAGAATTGTGCGGAGCAGTTATCGCTTCTAAAAAGAGAATTTCCAAAGGATTTTTAAGACGGCCTTTAAGATACTGTGCTAATTTCAAGCCACCTTTTGAGACAGCAACTATATGCCATTTTTCCTCTTTGAGTTTTTGCATAGGCATCATATCTATCAGTTTTTTAGCAGCTTCTTCTCTGTCTTTAAGTGCATTTTTATAACCTTGCATACTCTCTCCTAGTTTCCTTCTGTAGAAGGTAGCTTATATGTAATAAATGAACTATTTTTACTCTCTTGCATCAAAGGTTTAAGCACAACAGTAATATATACAAATCTGTCATATATATAAGATGCCTCTCCCCCTTGAGTTAATATTGGTCTTCTGTTCTCTGCATATTTTATACCAAAATCCCAACAACGTTTTTTATATAAAAAACCTATAGATGCACTCTTTTTGACTCTGTTTTCAAGATCATAATTATAAGTTGCATCAAATGAATAGTGTCGATTATACTCATAACTTGCCTGTGAGGTCAAGTAACGGGTATATCGTGATGGTGATGCTTCTGTTGTAGGGTCTCTAAATGTATCACGAAAAAGGTGTGAAACACTTAATCCTACACCATAGTCATGATAAGAAATTTTATTTAAAATTTTTGAGAATCTATGTTTATCATAATTGTAAAACATATTATTATAATAAGAGAGTACTTTAAAGATTTTAATATCCAATTCATTTTCAAGCTCTCCATAACGATTGGCATTATCACCTTCATAAGAGATTCTCTGTGCCATTCTATGATAAAGAAACTGTTCTGATTTATCATCATAAAGATACTGTATAAATTCAAGTTTTGTTGCATTATCTACATCAGCAATATTATAAAACTCACAACGAGCTTCATAATCAGGATCATTACTATTGAGCTCATCTTTACAATAATCAGCATTATCCAAATAAAAACCTGTTTTTCTTTCTCCTGCAGAACGATTATATACAATAGAAAAACTCATAACATGACTCATAGTTTCATAAGCTTTTGTAAGTTGTGATGATGCTGTAAATGTATGCGTATTTCTTGCATAGTAACCATTTCTAAATGGCATAGTCGTTTGATCTGTATCACCACCAAAATTAGAATATTGACCATAAAAATTAGCTGTATATGATAGATTGATATACTCATCAAACAATGGTGTTTGCAGTGTTATAGGAATATTAATATCTGTTTGGTTAACACGTTTGTTCTCTTGTCTCCAAATATTATTACTTTGCATATCCAAAGAGTATAATAGATGCTCTTTTAAAAATGTATTGAGATAATGGTGATAATGAAGAGTTGGTAATTTTTGGAGTGTATTTTTATTATTATCCAGAGTCAAATCTTGATAATATTTAACATAGGCACCTATATAGTGATTTTGCGTATTGTAAAATATATTTGCTCGAGAGAGAACTTGTGTAGCTGTTACGAGGTTTTCGTTTGTACCGCTACTTTTTAAGTTGATATAATCAACATCATTCATATGGTTAATATCTATATATAATCCTGACTGACCTGAAAAATCAGCACCTGTCCATTGATTTAAAAAATCTGGATTATCATAAAAAAAGTTATATCCGTAATGAGATTGATTTTGAAGATTATTTTTTAAGAAATAATCCTCTTTCTCTTTAAAATAACCAATTTCTAAAGAGCCTCTTGAGACAGCAGAGTCAACAAAACGAAACTTTGTATATAGACCAGAACCTCTTTGCGTTCTGATTTGTGGTAAAAATTCAAGATCCCACCAATTTTGCTCAGCTATATAGAGAGGTTGTTGATAATAGAATCCTTCATCAGTAGAGAGTCCCACAGATGGTTTTAAAAGACCTGTTCTACGTGTTGTATCTAATGAATAACCAAAATAAGGTGTATATAAAACCGGAATATCATAAATATACAAACGTGTATTATAAAGGTTGAGCCACATCGTCTCTGTATCGTAATCTGAAGATGAAAACTCCATTGTCCATAAAGGATCAATCGGATTACATCCACTTACAACTCCACTAGAGATATCTATCTCCTCCTCAGAAGCCATACCACTCTCAGCACTCATCCAAACATCAGATTTTTGTTCCAACATGTAAAATGGTTTAAAAAAACGTTCTTTTTTTGCAATATTTAGCTTTGCATATTTACCTAGAATTTTATATTTTCCCTGATAATTTGCACGAATATTATCAAAAAGCTCTAAAACTCCTGTCTTTTTATCATAATGTGCACGTTGTGCTGTTAAGACATAATCTTTATAGATAACAGAAACGCCACCTCCAGCATCGATAATATCATTATGTGATGTTAATTTTGAAGCATATATTTCCACTTTATCATCAGCTACAAGCCATGTAAAAGTAAAAAAAATAAAAAGAATAAAAGATAATTTACGCATTTACGACCAATGTTCTTGCTGTTTTATCATGCCATGTTTGTTTCATCGGATCCATAATTCCCCAAATAAATCCCAAATAAAAAAACATTTCACTTATAATACGAAAAATTGCTCTGTTAAGTGATGAGATAAATGATGGGTTATCCATAGTATCAAGCTCTATAATACGAATATGTACCAGCATTTTTCCCAATGTAGCACCATACTGCATTACAAAAAAAGTTTGATATGCTATTTTTATAACGATATATTCAAAAACATAGTGATTTGTCAATAAAATCAGCTCTTCACTATTTGTCACACTGCCAAATGCATCCCACATCGCTATAATAAGTAAAAAAGAGAGCAAGAGTTCATCAACAATAAAAGCAATAGCTCTAGCTTTTACAGAAGCAAGAGTTACTCCTTCACGATGTAATATTTGCTCTATATCTTCATTGGCAGTTGACATCGATACTACTCTGAAAGTGCTTGATAAGCAATATCACTTCTAAATTTTTTACCTGCAAAGTGAACTTGACCACATCTTAGGTATGCACGATCACGTGCCTCTTTAATACTGTCTCCAAGACCTACACATACAAGTACCCGACCACCTGTTGCATAGAGTTTACCATCTTCTTTTGAAACACCTGCAAAAGAGATATGCGTATACTTTGCTATCTCTTCATGATGTACTTCATCTAAGATGATCTCAGCTGGAGTTGAAGATCCATACGGATAGTTCTCACTTGCCATAACAACACCAACTGCATATTGATTAGAAAACTCAACTTTGATCTCACCAAGGCGGTTTGTTGCAGCTTTATAGAACATATCACTTACACTTGAAGTCATGAGTGGCATTAAAATCTCACACTCTGGATCTCCAAAACGAACATTAAACTCCAGTGTAATTGGCTCACCTTTTACAACCATGATACCAATAAATAATACACCCTCAAACGGAGCACCCTCTTTTTGCATACCATCAAGTGTAGGGCGAATGATTCTATCTTTAACTTTTTGGTAGAGTTCTTCATCTACAAGTGGTGTTGGAGCATATGCACCCATTCCACCTGTGTTTGGTCCTGTATCACCATCACCAACGCGTTTATGATCCTGTGCTGCAGGAAGTAAGATATAGTCTTTTCCATCACATACAGCAAACATAGAGAGCTCATACCCATCTAAGAACTCTTCTACAATTACTTTCTTACCAGCATCTCCAAAGCTTTTACCACTAAGCATCTCTGATATTGCTTTTTTAGCCTCATCATGACTCTGTGCAATAATTACACCCTTACCACCACAAAGACCATCTGCTTTAACAACAATAGGTGCTTCTAGAGTATTTGTAAATTTAAAAAGTTCTTCGATTGAATCACTCTCGATATAACGAGCTGTTGGAATATTATATTTTGCCAAGAAGTTTTTCATGTATACTTTTGAGCCCTCAAGACGAGCAGCCTCTTTACTTGGTCCAAAGATTGTAAGTCCGTGAGATTTAAAGATATCTACAACACCATCAACCAAAGGTGCTTCAGGACCTACGATTGTTAAATCAATTGCATTCTCTTTTGCAAAAGTAGCAAGCTCTTCATAATCTTTGATATTGATGTTTGTACCGAGATCTTCTGTTGCACCATTACCAGGTTGAAAAAAAAGTTCATGTCCTGCATTCTCATTTGCTATTGCAAGTCCTATTGAGTACTCACGCCCACCACTACCAAGTATTAAAATCTTCATTGCTGCTCCATAATAAATAAAAAAAGTTTACTTTTACTGCTCAAAAGGGCCTTAAAAGTAAACTTTTTATATCTGAGTAGCCGTCACACTATTGGCTTGGTTCTAATAAGCCGAATTTGGGTGAAGAGAGGACTGGCTAACGGCGACAGTCTCATCGGCCGCGCTAGCGTACCTCAAGCGAGATCATCGACACACACCAGCCCTACTGGTTCACTATATGAATATGTAGAACCCTCATATATGTGCTGACACGAACTACTCAGATTAGAAGATAATTATACTGGAAATTTGCTTGAAGTTAATTTAGATATCGCTTTATTTCTTTAAGAAGCGCTTGAAGAGAGTCTTTGTAGTAGCGTAACATTTCTAAAGAGTTTGCACGTTGTGCTTTTTCAAATTCATACTGCATCGCAGCTACATTTTCATAGAGTTTATATGCACCGATATGCAATGCTGTCTCTTTAATATCTAAAGCTTTTTTACGTGCCTCTTCAAATTTGTTTTTACGCACTAATTCTGCTAATTCCATTGCAGAATTTTTATACATCTTTTCAAAATCACTCAAAAGAGATCTATAAAGTTTTTCATCATGATGTGCATATTCTAAACCTGATGAGATAGAAATTTCTTGAAATTTTTGTTTGGAAACTTTTTTAGGCTTTTCTTTTTTTTCAATTACTATTACCTTCTCTTTTGAAAGCATTGTAAAAAGTTTTTCATAAAAGTTTTTAATTATGATAGGCTTCGCAATATGTCCTTGCATTCCTGCTTCATAACACTTATTTACAGCATCTTGCATTACATCAGCCGTAAGAGCTAAAATTGGCACATCTTTATACTCTTTTATTTTTCTAATCTCCATAGCCGTCTCATAGCCATTTAATTTTGGCATATTTATATCAAGCAAGATAAGATCATAAGCTTTTTTGTCACTTTTAATCATATCCAAAGCCTCTTGACCATCTTCAACAAAAACAAGTTCAAAATCAGTATCACCCAAAATACCTTCTAATACTTTATGGTTCAACCTATTATCTTCCGCTATTAAAATTCTTCTTTTCCCAAGTGCAATTAATTTTTCTTTCTCTTCATTTTTTTCTTCAGGTACTTCTATATTAGTGATCTTTCCAACAGTACATATCTTTTTTAATAATTCTAAAATATCTTCTTGTGTAAAAGGACGACTTAAATGTTCATCAATATCTAACTGTTCTAAAAGCTCTTTATCAAGTTCATAAACTGAATCAGAAAAAAGAATAAACTTTGTTTTATGCTCTTTTTTCATTTTTTTAATTATTGTTAAGAGGTGTTCATCTACTAAAGCTTTGTTTACAACTACTATGTCAAAATGAATATTAGGATCAAGAACAGTATCATGAAAAGATGGTATGTTGTGAACTACATAGTTAAAGTATGAAAATGCTTTGTTAAGTTTTTCAATATTACTTTGTGATTTATCAACTATCAATATTCTTCTATCAAGATATTCTCTAGAAGGTAGACGATAAAAACGTTTCTCTTTTTCTCTAAATGTATTAAATTTCAGATGCAGAACAAAAGTAGTTCCATGATGCTTTTTACTCTCAACATGGATATCACCCTTCATAATATCGACAAGATACTTCACAATAGAGAGACCAAGCCCTGTTCCACCATATTCACGAGCGGTTGAATCACTGGCCTGTACAAAGGAATTGAAAATATTTTTCAATTGACTTGGTGTCATACCAATACCATTATCCCGTACCATAAACTCTAAGGTTAGCATATTCCCATTTTGTGTAGTTTTTCGAATAGATAAAATAACCATACCATTTTTTGTAAATTTCACTGCATTACTGAGTAAATTCACCAAAACCTGTGTAAGTCGTAATGAATCACCTACTATATATGGAGGAACATTATTATCGATATCCAGTTCAACATGAGTACCATTTTCTCTTGCTGCTACAGAGACTATATTTACAACATGACGCACAACATGATTGAGATTAAACTCTTTTTGTTCAATTTTTAATGCGCCCGCTTCCATCTTGGAAATGTCTAAAATATCATTAATGATCTCTAAAAGATATTTTGCAGCTCCTTCTATCTTTTTAACATAATCTTTTTGTTTTTGCGACATACTCTCTTCTAGCAAGAGATGCGATAAACCAATAATAGCTCCCATAGGATTTCGTAGTTCATGACTTGTATGCGAAAATACTTTATCTTTATTTTTTAACTTTTGTTCAGCCTGCTCCAGCTGTTCTTGATACATCATCACTTGTAATTGACTTTTTTCGTAACGTTTTTTATAACGTTGCATTCTATAAATAAGAAAAGCTATAGAAAGTAAAAATATAATAGCAAGACTAAGCAGTAAACTGTTAGAAAACTCTATAGTTGATGCAGTTTTTTCACTAATAGTAACAGGTTTTACAGACTTTCGCTCACGCGTATCTTGATTTGAAGCTTTAATATCTTCTGTGTTTTTTAAACTATCATCTTTTTCTACCAAGACTTCACTGTTTTTTACTTTTACTGGTTCAGTAATATCTGCTGTAGCTACGAAAGAGGCTTCTTTTTTCTCACTCTTAACTTGCTGTGATTTTTTTTTAAAAGGAGGATAGGATTTTAAACGTGTTACATAAATATCAGGATACTCTAGACGTAAATTATCCAAAACTGTTTGCAGTACAACTCTATCTCTAAAGGGTTCAGCAAGCGTTATGTAATACTTGCCTGATTTACGCTCTTTAAACTCAAAATCCCATTCATTTTGTAATTGAGAAATAGTTGGATTATTTTGGGCAAACTCTTTGATTTTTTGCAGTGCCTGTTTTGCAGAGTCTTCATCAGGATAAGACCCTATACGTATGGTACGAAGATACTCTGCTTGAAGAAGAGTAACTGTCAATAAAAAAAAGAGTATATATCTCACTTTAAACCTTATTCAATATTTTAAAACATCCATCAATTGTCTTTTCATCCGATATAGTATATTGAACATTCTTAGGAAGAGCTTTGGCAGTTGTTTTTCCTATAACAATCACTCTATTCTTCACTCCTATTTCACTATTACGCAAAAAACACTCGACACTTGATGGAGAAGTAAAGATTAAAACAGCATCCTCTTCTACTTTAGTATTGAGTATCTCCTGAGAACATTGACTCTCATAAACGATTGCTTCATCTATATTATAGCCTTCATTTTTACATACTTCTACAAAGTTTGAAGCAACGACTTTTGCTCGAAGATAGAGCCATTTTTTTGTTTTATCAAAAGATTTTATTTTATCTACAAGTGTATCACCATAGCCTTCACCTATAGCTAGAACTGTACCGCCAAGCGCTTCATAACTTTTAGCACTCTGCTTGGAAATACATAGAGCCGGTAGATCAATATACTCTTTTTTATCATACTGCGTGAGCGCCTTGCTTGTTTGTTTGGAAGTAATGATCAACGCATCATATGCTGAAAAATCTATATCAGGCTTTAAAAAAGTAATATCTAAGGAGTTAACGCTGATGGCATCAGGATGAGAAGAGATGGAGAAGAGATAGATAGGACGCATGGGATAAGCTCTCGCTTACTCCCATTCTATAGTAGCAGGTGGCTTACTAGAGATATCATAAACAACTCTGTTAATGCCATCAACCTCATTGATGATTCTTCTTGAGATTCTCTCTAAAAGATCATGTGGAAGGTGTGCGAATGTCGCTGTCATTCCATCAACTGCTTCAACAACACGAACACATACAGTGTTGTCATATGTACGGTTATCACCCATAACACCTACTGATTTTACATTCAGAAGTACTGCAAATGCCTGCCATGTTTTTGCATAGTATCCACTTGCTTTTAACTCATCAAGTAAAATCACATCAGCCTCACGCAAGAGGTCTAAATCAGCCGGATTTACTTCTCCCATAATACGAATCGCAAGACCTGGGCCAGGGAATGGATGACGGTTGATCATAGACTCTGGAAGACCAAGTTCTAGTCCGATTTTACGAACCTCATCTTTAAAGAGCTCACGTAATGGCTCAATAAGCTCAAAATCCATCCAGTCAGGAAGTCCACCAACATTATGGTGTGATTTGATAACTTCACTTGGACCATTTACAGAGATTGACTCGATAACATCTGGATAGAGTGTCCCTTGTGCTAAGAATTTGATACCTTCATGTTTTTTCGCCTCTTGCTCAAAAACTTCGATGAAAGTATGACCAATGATCTTACGCTTCTCTTCTGGGTTGTCTACACCTTTGAGGCGATCTAAGAAGAGGTCTTTTGCATCAGCAACAACCAAAGGTACTTTAAGATTTACTTTAAATACCTGCTCAACCTGCTCACGCTCACCTTTACGTAACAGTCCATTGTCAACAAATACTGGTACAAGCTGATCACCGATCGCTTCATAAAGCATAGCAGCAACAACAGAACTGTCAACACCACCGCTTAGACCACAAAGAACTTTACCATCACCAACTTTTTCACGAATGTTTTTGATCTGTTCTTTTAAGAAGTGCTCCATTTTCCATTTTTCAGTAACACCACAAATATTTTTTGCAAAGTTACGAAGCATTAAGTAACCCTCTTCTGAGTGTTGTACTTCTGGGTGGAACTGCATTGCATAAACACGTTTTTCATCATTTGCAATAGCTGCATATGGAGAGTTGTCACTTGTAGCGATTACTTTAAAACCTTCTGGAAGTGTTTCAACTCTATCAGAGTGACTCATCCAAACGATACGATGATTGTCACAATCTTTAAAAAGTGGAGAAACATTGTCAGGATACCCAACGATCTCTAACTCTGCTTTACCATACTCATGGTGATCAGATCTAATTACACTGCCACCAAAGTCAACTGCAATTCTTTGCATACCATAACATATTCCTAAAACAGGAATACCCATATCATAAACACCCTGGTCTACTTCGTATGCATCTTCATTATAAACAGAAGATGGACCACCTGAGAGGATGATACCTTTAGGATTTTTTGCTTTGATATCTTCTACTTTTGTGTGATACGGAAGAATCTCACAGTAGATTTTATCTTCACGAAGACGACGAGCGATAAGTTGTGTATATTGAGAACCAAAATCTAAAACGATGATGCTAACATTTGTCATGTAAATGCCTTTGAATTATAAGTAAGTATGAAAGGATAGCAAAAACAAGATTAAGATTTAATTTATGAAGAAAAATTCTTAGGGACAAAGCCCTAAGAAAAAGTAAATTGGTAACTAGTAGAGTCCCATTATTTCAAACTGTACATACCAGATAATGATTGAAACGATATATCCAACCAAAATAGTCCATGAATGTTTCATATGAGAACCAAATGTATAGATCCCACGAAGACGTCCCATTACACCAACACCTGCTGCTGAACCAAAAGCGATAAGACTTCCACCAACACCAGCTGTCATAGTAACTAGCATCCACTGATCAACACCCATCTCTGGAGATGATTTTAAGATTGCACTCATTACTGGTACATTATCAACTACAGCTGAGAGGAAACCTACACCAATGTTGGCTGCTGTTGAACCTATCATGCCATAAAGGTCATGAATGTAGTTTAAGAAACCTAAGAAGTGTAGTGCACCTACAGCTGAAAGGATACCAAAGAAGAAAAGGAGTGTATCATTTTCTACTTTTTGCATATTCACATAGATATCAAAAGCATGTTGTTTACTTTTTTCAAGATGTACTGAGTAGAGTTTCAGTAGTGCAAGACCAAACATCATACCCCACATCGCAGGGAAATGGAAGAACTGGTGTCCTAAAACTGCGATAACAATCGTACCTACACCAAGATAAACTACACCCATACCACCATCTTGAACTTCTGGTTTTTTCTCTGTTGCAGCATCAAAAGCAGGTTCACCACTTGGTACTGAGAGCGAGAGTAAAAATGCAGTAACTAACCAACCTAAAAATGATGCCGGAAAGAGATAAAGGAAATCAACAAATGAACCCTTACCTGCTGTCCATGCCATAAGTGTTGTAATATCACCAAACGGAGACCATGCACCACCTGCATTTGCAGCAACAACGATGTTGATAGCACCAGGAACCAAAAATGCCATATTTTTCTTATCAATTGTAAAAAGAACAGTTGAAAGAATCAGTGCTGTTGTTAAGTTATCTGCTACAGGAGAGATAAAGAATGCTAAAAGACCTGTTAACCAGAAAAGCTTTTTATAAGAGTACCCTTTAGATACAAGCTTATACTTCATAAGATCAAACACACCACGCTCAATCAGCGTCTCAATGTATGTCATTGCAACAAGTAAGAAGAAGAAAATCTCAGCGATCTCTAAGATCAAATGCTCCAACTCATTATGCAGTGGATCTGGATTGAGCCCGTTTATTGCGTAGTAAATACCTATAAGCATAAACATAAAAGTACCTGCAAACAGTGCAGGTTTTGCTTTGTTTACCTCATATCTCTCTTCTGTAGCAATAAAATAATATGCTACAACAAATACAGCTAAACTCAGCCAACCAACCCATGTCGTTGCCAAGTTTACATCAGATGCAGCATGCTGAGCAGCAGCTACTGCGCCTTCTACAACAGTAGAATGTTCCATTTATATCTCCTCTATAGTATGAACCCCTATGGATTCACCTCTTTGTAATGCACTTCGCACTATCTCTCGTGCTGTGAGCAAACGAAATTGTAATAGTTTACCAATATTTTCATTTAAAAGAGCATTAATCATCTCTAAAGCATCATTCAATCCACTTTTTGTTCGAATTATTGAAACATTTTCCCACATTATATGACGTAATTGGTTCTTTTTAACCTTATCATCTTTTAAACTCATTACTTCATCACTTACTTCAAATTCAACAAACGGTTTTAGTTCATTCTCCTCTGACAAGATCGCTTCAACTGCTAACTTTCCAAAGACCAAACCCTCAAGGAGTGAGTTAGAAGCTAAACGATTAGCCCCGTGAACACGTGTTGAGGCCACTTCACCGATAGCGTAGAGATTCTTCACACTTGGTACTCTTGCACTGAGGTCTGTTTTTATCCCACCGATGGCATAATGAAAAGCCGGTGAGATAGGCACTCTGTCTTTTGGTACTTTATAGCCAAGTGCTCTTAGGTTTTTATAGATATTTGGGAAACGATGTTCAAAGTATGCTTCATCAAAATTTTCAAGATTGAGATATACCTGCAGACCGCTCTTCTTTTTGTACTTATAGATAGACTTGGAGACGATATCGCGTGAGGCAAGCTCTCCTCGCTCATCATACTCAAACAAAAAGCGCTTACCGTTTTCATCTTCTATAGTAGCACCCTCACCTCTGAGTGCCTCAGTAAGCAGCATCTTTTGTGCTCCACTTGAGTTTACAAAGACCGTTGGGTGAAACTGAAGCATCTCCATACGATCAAGCTCTATTCCTTTCATCACACAAAGACCCTGCATATCAGCACTAATACACGGTGCATTTGTATGGTACTCATAAAGTGAACCTACCCCACCACTGGCAATGATGACATCTTTTGCATAAAGATTATAGCTTTTACGATGTTCTAAAACGGTCACTCCGTAACAGACCCCATCTTTTATAAGCAGATCAACTACACGTGCATCACTGAGCATTGCGTGAGGATTTTGCGAGAGTAAAAAGTGGTGTAAGTAACGTCCTGTAGCATCTCCTCCAGCATGAAGTATACGCTCACAAGAGTGTGCAGCTTCACGAGTATAAAGCAGGTTGCCTTTATCATCTTTATCAAACTCAAAACCATTCTCTATAAGATCATCAATTGCCTCACGTGAGAACTGACTCAGCACTGAAACAGCCTCCTCATCACACAGTCCATCACCTGCTGCTAGCGTATCTTGTATGTGTACGGGAACATCTGCTTCATCACGAGCTAGTGCTACACCGCCTTGAGCATAAAAAGTGTTACACTTAAAAGGCTGTCGTTTGTTTATGATAAGGACTTTTTTCTCAGGTGGCAGTTTCATCGCAGCATAGAGCCCTGCAACGCCGGCACCAATTATTATTACATCATACTGCATCATTTACAACTCACATTATTTTCTTTGCTATCAAACTGCTTCTTTTTGTAGTGAAACTCCACATTTTTATCCCCTTTAGGAGCATCTTCTTCGTAGTAAGGCGGCGCTTTATAACCACAGCCACTCAGACTTAACAAAAAGCCTGCTATAATACACATATGAAACGCGCTTCTGATATTCTTAAATCTATTCAAAATAAACCTCAATTTGCCAAGTTATCTTCTTTTCGCTGTATTGAAATGATTCAGCGCAGCTTCTCACCACCCTTACAAAAGATGATCAAATTTGCCTACATAAAAAACTCTATTTTATTTTTTGTACTCAACCATCCAGGTGCTAAACAAGAGTTTGATAATAGTATACAAAGCATTAAAAGCGCTTTAAAGTTTGTTCGTCCAAAAGAGTGCCAAGAGATGCAAATTGATGATATTCGTGCCTTTGTCAGCCACACACCGACACCTAAAAAAGAGGCTCTTTTTAACCCTGACACTATTCCCTACTATCAAGAAAAAGCAAAAGGAGAGTTTGAAATTGTTGTCCATGATGAAAAACTCCAAGAGATTTTCAAAACTATCCAAAACATTGTAAAAAAACGCCATGAATCTTAAAGAAACCATCGAACAACTCCCCGCTCAACCCGGGATATACCAATACTTTGACAAAAACGGTAAGCTCCTCTACATCGGAAAAGCCAAAAATCTAAAAAACAGGGTAAAAAGCTACTGGCTCTTTACACCTGAGCTACGACCAAACACAAAACTCTCCTCACGCATCGTCAAAATGCTTGAGCAGACCGCTTCACTTAACTACATAGTAGTAAACTCTGAACATGATGCACTTATTTTAGAAAACTCGCTTATAAAACAGCTCAATCCAAAGTATAATATCCTTCTTCGTGATGATAAGACCTACCCTTATATCTACATAGATACCAGCGAGCAGTACCCTCGCTTTGATATCACAAGAAAAGTGCTCAGCAGTAAGTCCATCATCTACTATGGTCCCTACAGTGTCGGTGCACGCGATATCTTAAACTCACTCTATGAGCTTTGTAAACTAGTGCAAAAAAAAGGCTGTCTCAAGTCAAAAAAACTCTGTCTCTATCATCAGATAGACAAATGTCTTGGTCCCTGTGAGCTTCCTGTAACAAAAGAGCGATACCAACAAGAGATAGACTACGCAACAAAACTGATAAAAAACAAAAAACTGCTGCTAAAAGAGCTTCAAAAAAAGATGGAGTACTACGCTGAAGAGCTTCGTTTTGAAGAGGCTGCCGAGTTGCGTGACCGTATAGAGAAGATAAGCCGCTCAGAGATAAAAAGCGAGATAGATTTTGCCACAGATGAGAACTACGATATCTTTGTTGTGGCGAACAACGAAAAAAAAGCTGTCATAGTACGTATATTTATGCGTCACGGAAAGATTATCTCCTCATCACACGACACTGTCATTCTCCAAGAGGAGTATGATATTAACGAACTCTACTCACGTGCACTGCTTGACTTTTACAAAGATCAAAAACCACCTATCATCGCCCCTATTTTACTTGCTGAGGAGTTTGAGGACCAAGCTGTCATCACTGAGCACCTTAGTCGTCTCTTTGAGAAAAAGGCTTCTTTGAGCGTTCCAAAAAGAGGAAAGAAAAAAGAGCTTATAGATCTAGCCCTGCTTAATGCCAAAGAGCTTTTAAAAGAGACAAAAAAAGAGCAAAATGAGATACTCTCAGAGATCAAAGAGCTCTGTAATCTTAACGCACTTCCAAACAGGGTCGAAGTATTTGACAACTCACATATGTCTGGAATGGCCACAGTCGGTGCCATGGCAGTCTATGATAACGGCAAGTTTGATAAAAAATCCTACCGTACTTACCATCTTGAAGCAAAAGATGAGTATGCACAGATGCGTGAGACACTCTCACGCAGAGTTGCCAGTTTTGAAAAGAATCCACCACCTGATCTGTGGGTTATCGACGGAGGAGCTACACTCTTAAAACTTGCGCTTGATATTGTAGAGTCTTGCGGAGTCAATCTAGATGTCATCGCCATATCCAAAGAAAAAGTAGATGCCAAAGCACACCGTGCAAAAGGAAAGGCAAAGGACATCATCTATACAAAAGATGATATCTTTAGGCTCAAAGAGTCTGACAAAAGACTCCAATGGGTACAGCGTCTTCGAGATGAAGCACACAGAACTGCCATCAACTTCCATAAAAAAACAAAACTCAAGCTTGATCAGGAGAGCAAACTTTTAAGTTTACACGGTATTTCACCTGCTAAAATACAAAAACTGCTCAATCATTTTGGAACCTTTGAAGCACTTAAAAATGTTTCAGAAAAAGAGATTGGTGAACTTTTAAACAAAAAAGATGCAAAAACTATCAAGAATTTTTATAAATAAGTTTTTTTTTCAGTGCTTTATGATATATTTGTGATATTTTTAGTTATTTTACTAACTTATAAGGTTTTTTTATGAACAAAGCTACACCTATTGATGAAGAGTTTCCAGTCGAAGAAGGAGTCATCATTTCTCAGACTGATGCAAAAGGTAATATTACCTATGCCAACAAAGCTTTTTGCAATATCTCAGGTTATACAGTTGATGAACTTCTCAACCAACCACATAATATCATCCGTCATCCGGATATGCCAAAAACTGTTTTTGAGAAGATGTGGAGTACTATAAAAAGTGGTCAGGTTTGGAATGGGCTTATTAAAAATCTTCGAAAAGATGGCAGATACTATTGGGTAGATACTGAGATTCTTCCTATTAAGGATGCTGACAATACAATCACAGGCTACATTGCAGCACGACGTGCGGCCTCACGTAAAGACATCGAAGAGAATAAAGAAACATACAGAAAAATGCTCGAAGCAGAAAAATAAAGACAAGGTAGGAATAATGTTAATATATAATTATCAAAAAGAGTTTTTAGGAATTGAAGAGAAAGATTTAAAGATTCTTGGATTTGAAACACTTGCAGAACTCAAAGCAGAAGTCAGTGACTTTGCTGATCTTTTTGTCAAAACACCAGGTTATGTACATAACTTTAAACATGTACACTGGATCGATTTTATAGCATATGCTGATGAAGGTGAAGAAGCAAAAGTAATCATCAACGTTAATGCAAAAACTTTCACTGCCAAATTAGGACTCAATAAAGCCTATCTTGCAGATAATCCTAGTGTTCCTGCCTTTATGATTCACCTCAATGGTCTGCGTTCGCTCTCAAATGATGAAACACAAAAACTTTCAGCAGGTGTCTTAGAAAGAGAACGTCCAGAAGTAACACATAAAGAACCATCTGCCATTATTCCTACAGCAGATATTATCACACCGTCTGCAGCAGCTACCGTAGTGCAAGAATCACCTGCAACTTTACAGGTTGAGCAGTATGAAGCCACCATTCAACCTGCTTCTGAAGAGATACTTGACATTAATGATACTCATGATGACTTAGCAGATCTCTCTATCGATATAGATGAGTCAATCTTTCAAGATGAAGATGAAATTTTTACACCAGAAAGTACAGAGCAAGAAGTTATTCAAACAAAACCAAAGGTGATGCCAAAAGTCAATGTACCTAAAACAACGGCTACTGTATCTCAAGCAGCAAAAAACCTTGCAGATACAGGATTTGTTTATGATCCTTCTGTTGCCTCACGTGAGCTTGGTCTACCATTAGACCTTATTGAGGAGTTTATCCAAGACTTTATCACACAGGCAAGAGAGTTTCAACCAAAAATTTATGCTTCATTAGAAGAAGGTGATATAGACAACGTAAAAATTCTTGCACATAAACTCAAAGGTGTCGCAGCCAATCTACGTGTAGAAGATGCACATGAAGTACTCTCAACAATTAGTGCTACATCTGATGCTGGCGTTATCCGAGAAAATATGGATGCTTTTTATATCATCATGACAAAACTCGAAGGAGAAGAGAGTATAGAAGAAAACAGTTCAAATACTATCGAAGATGATGAACCTTTAGAGCTCTCTTTTAAAGATGAAGAACCACTTCAAATAGCTGATGAAGAGGTACCAGAACAAATTGAGATAGCAGAACTGGCTGATGATGACTTCTACCAACAAGATCTACTGCAAGAAGATAGTGATGAAGAGATCTCTTTAGTAGAGTTAAATGACGAGGAGCCCTTCAAACAAAACAGCAATGAAACAGTAAGTAATACAACAGGATATTCTAAAAAAGAAGTTGCTGCGCAAATTGGTTTAAGCTTAGAAGATTTCAACGAACTGTTTGCAGATTTTGAACAAGAGTCACAAACAATCTTTCAAAAAATGAAACAAGCCGCACAAGATAAAGACTTTGAAACAGTACAAAGAGAAGCACTCAAACTCAAAGGTATGAGTGACAATATGCGCTTAGAGACATTTACAGATCAGCTAAGTAAAATTATCAACGAAAAAGATACACAAACAATTATAAAATCAATTGATCTTCTACAAGAACAATTGATACAAATCTCTGCAATGGGGGCGTAAAGTATGCAGTTAGGACTCAAAAACAGACTACGACTTATCAGTCTTTTCCCTATTATTATTTTAATTTCCATTACGAGTTATTTTGTTTATAACTCTTATGAAAATTATAAAGCAGCACAGGTCCTTCAAGACAAGCTATCTATCAACAGAGAGCTCAATGATCTTATAAACAATATCTCGCGTGAGCGTGGTATGACCGTAATGTATCTTGGTAACTCATCTCCAAATACTCTCAAATCACTCATAAAACAGAGAAAAATTGTTGATATTAAAGAGGCTCTCTATCTCAAACATATAAAAAATGAAGCCAAACTGCATGATCATACACAAGAAGGTAACTGTCCTACATGTAAACGTATAAAATCTTTAGAAGCATCACTCGCAGAGATTAAAAAAATGCGTAAACTTGTTGATGCACACCAGGCAAGTTTTGAAGATGTTTACCAAAAAGGTTATGGTGCAGCAGAGAAAAAAGGTATTAAAGAGTTAGAAGCCATTACTCTCGATCAGCTTGATCCTATGATTAATGAATATGCTACATCATACATCTCTCTTGTCCGTGCCAACGCTGCAACAGCAGATGAGCGTGATTTTATCTCTTATGCCATTGCTCGTTCAACAGAGCTTGATGAAGAAGAGATCAACAAATGGATCTCTTTGATTGCAAAAGCCGATGCTATCAGTTACGATACCATCAGAGATAAAGATCTTGTTGCCAAACTCGATGCAATCTTGAAAAATGAAGATGCAAAAGAGCTTATTGAAGATATAAACAGTGAACGTGCGAGTATTTTAGCAGCTGCTTCTAGTGGTGAGTACAATACAAATGCAGGTATATGGTTTGCTATGCTTTCAGAAAAAACAAATCTTCTTACAAAAGCAGAGAACACTATATTAAGTACAATGGATGCTCGTGCTGTTGCTGTAAAAACAGAAGCACTACAGTTTCTTGCTATTACTTTAACAGTTTGGTTTATCTCACTTATTTTAGCGATTCTTGGTTACCTTCTTTCTAATGAAATTGCAAAAAACATTAGAAACCTCGAAGATGTTCTCAAGAAAGTTGCAGAGGATACACAAGGGCTGACAGATCTAGATGCTACTGCAGATATCAACCTTCATACTGCTGAAGGTACAGCTGAAGCCTATGCACTTCTTGAACGTATTATCGAGCAGACAAAAAGAGATAAAGAGGCAGCTCTTGAAGCCAATGAAGCAAAATCAATGTTCCTTGCAAATATGTCACATGAGATTCGTACACCACTTAATGGTATTGTTGGATTTACTGAACTTCTCAAAGATACAGGTCTACAAGATGAACAAAAAGAGTTTGTTGACATCATTGAAAAATCTTCAGAGAACCTGCTTGAGATTATCAACAATATTCTTGACCTCTCTAAAATCGAATCAAACAAACTTGAAATTGAAGATATTGTTTTTGATCCTATTAATGAATTTGAAAGTGCTGTTGAAGTTTATGCAGTACGTGCAAGTGAAAAGCACATTGACCTTGGATGTTTCATTGACCCTTCACTTGAGCAGCCACTTAAAGGTGACCCTACTAAGATCAAAGAAGTACTTATCAATCTTCTTTCAAATGCAGTAAAATTTACAAGCTCTTCAGGTGCTATCAACGTTGATATTCGTAGACTTGAGAGTGATCAAGAGGGTGTTACAAAAGTTCGTTTTGAGGTACAAGACAGCGGTATTGGTGTAACGAGTGAGCAAAAAGCAAAAATCTTTGAAGCCTTCTCACAAGCCGATACATCAATTACAAGAAAGTATGGTGGTACAGGTCTTGGACTTACTATTTCATCTCGTTTTATTGAACTTATGGGTGGGCAGCTTGATCTTCACTCTGAACCAGGTGAAGGAACTACTTTCTTCTTTACACTTGATTTTGAAGAAGTTCCTAGTACAAAAGAGTCTCTCAAAGACGCCTTTAGCAGTGTTAATGCCTTAATCTTAGAGTCTTCACATAAAACAAAACGTCAAGATAAATACCTTCATGAGTATTTGACATACTATGGCGTAAATTACACAACATTCAAAGATAAAAACGAACTTGAGACAATTCAAAAACAAGTAAGTTATGATCTCTTATTTGTGGACTACGAGTATGCAAATGAAGACGAGCTACAAGAGTATGCACAAATGCCGGAAGAGCTTGTTCTGCTTACAAAATCATACTTTATGCGTAAGATTGACTCTATGGCACTTGATATATTCAAAACTATCTATGAGCCACTCAACAATACAAAACTTGTCTCAGCACTAGAGAACTACAACAATGAAAACTTTAAAGCACAAAAAGCAAAACGTGCAAAACGTAAAAAATTCGATGCTGATTCTGCACACTTTAGAGCAAATGTACTTGTTGCTGAGGACAACATCATCAACCAAAAACTAATCAAGCGTACTTTAGAAGATCTTGGTCTAACTGTTGACATTGCATCCAATGGGCTTGAAGCATTCCAAAAAAGAAAAGATGGTAACTACGATCTGATCTTTATGGATATCCAGATGCCGTTTTTAGATGGTGTAGAAGCAACACAGGAAATCTTAGAATATGAAAAAGAGTATAATCAACCTCATATTCCTATTATTGCCCTTACTGCAAATGCACTTAAAGGCGATAGAGAACGTTTCTTAAAAGAAGGACTAGATGAGTACACTACTAAACCACTAGTTCGGGCAGAGATTGTCACTCTACTTAACCATTTCCTTGCTGATCATCTTACTGATGGCTCTGATGAAGAGGAGAACTCATCTCAAACAGTTAGTACAGTAGATACAACAACACAAGCAATTCCAGATGAACAAATAGAAAACTCTATAGATATAATAGAAGCAGAACATGAGCAACAAGATGATGCAAATAAATATACTGCTGATATTCTACTTGCTAAAAAAAGTCCTTTTGAAACAAAATTATTTACTAAACTATTAAAAAGTCTTGGCTACAGCTATGATGTAGCAAACTCTCCTGACGAGTTGAATGAAAAAATCAAAGACAATGCCTATAAAATTGTCCTTTTTGATAAAGAAGCAGAAAAACTTGAACTTAAAGAATTTGCTCAATTTGTAGCAAAACTCAGTGAAGAAAAAAATATTCATACATATCTCATTCTCCTTAAAGATGCTATGAGCAATGAAATAAATCTAGAAGAAGAGGAAGCCGTCAATGAAGTTATAGCAAATATTGTTGATAAAGCACTTCTTGATAACATAATTAAAAAGTATATAGATATACAAAAGGACAATAAATGATAAGCACTGACCTCACTGTACTTGCTGTAGATGATGATATGATCAATCTCAAGCTACTTAAATCAATGTTGATGAAGAGTGGTCATGTCAAAGAAGTCATAGAAGCAAAGAATGGTTCTGATGCCATTGGAATACTCAAGAGTAGAGATGATGTAGACCTTATACTGCTTGATATTATTATGCCTGTAATGGGTGGTATCGAGATGCTAAAAGTAGTACGTGCTGATGATAATCTAAAACAGTTACCTATCATTGTACTGACAACTGATGAAACAAAAAAAAGTGAGGCATTGGAAAATGGTGCAAACGGATTTCTTATGAAACCGATTCGCCATGATGATCTTCTTAAAAAAATGGAAAGTGTAATAGTATAAAATTATAAAGTATAAAAGAACAAACACTCTTTAAACGAGTGCTTGTTTGAGAACCTCTTCTATCTTTTTTACCCCTACAATCTCTAAAGACTCTTTAACTTCATCTGGAATGTCATCCAAATCTCTCTCATAGTTTTTCATAGGAATAAGTACCTTACTCATCTCTGCTTTATGCGCAGCGATCAGCTTCTCGCGCAGACCACCAATAGGCAGTACCTCACCACTGAGTGAGACTTCACCAGTCATTGCAACATCAGAACGTACCTTGCGTGAGCTCAAAATCGATGCTATAACTGTTACCATAGCGATACCTGCACTTGGACCATCTTTTGGTGTTGCACCATCTGGTACGTGAATATGAAGGTCATAACGCTTATAGACTTCACTAGGATCTACTTTTACCTTCTCTTGCTTCTCTGTGTATGTCATAGGGATCTCATCTTGAGAGATACGCAGCTTTCTTTTATCTATAAGTGTCTTAACAACACTCATAGCGATCCTTGCTGACTCTTTCATAACATCACCCAGACTACCTGTGAGTTGCAGTGTACCTTTTCCTTTGATGCGAATTGATTCTATTTTTAAAACATCACCACCAACAGCTGTCCAAGCAAGACCATTGACAACACCAACTACTGGAACTTTATCTGTTTTTTCAATCTCAAAGACTGATTTATCAAGATATTTTCTAAGTTTTTTGATGTTAATAGTAACTTTTTTAATCTCTGGATTTTTAAGTATCTCACGCGCAGCTTTACGACAAAGTTCTGCTATGCGACGACGAAGATTTCTCACCCCAGCCTCACGCGTATATGAGTGAATAAGCTCACGCAGTGCTGGTTTTGTTATCGTCATCTCTGACTTTTTAAGACCATGCTTTTTAAGCTCTTGAGGAATAAGATAACGTCTTGCTATCTCAAACTTCTCTTGCGGTGTGTATGAGCTTAACTGAATAAACTCCATTCTATCACGCAGTGGTCCTGGTATGCGTCCAACATCATTAGCAGTTGCGATGAAGATGACATTAGAGAGATCAAGGTTGAAGTTAAGATAGTAGTCTCTAAACTCACTGTTTTGTTCAGGATCCAAGATCTCTAAAAGTGCCGCTGTTGGATCACCGCGTTGTGAGCGTGTAACCTTGTCTATCTCATCTAAAACGATTACAGGGTTCATCTTTTTCGCATCAATAAGCCCTTGCGTAATACGCCCAGGCATTGCACCAACATAAGTACGACGGTGTCCACGCAGTTCATTTACATCTTCAAGTCCACCAAGTGCTATACGCACAAGAGGACGCTTCAGTGCTGAAGCAATAGAGTTTGCCAATGATGTTTTACCAACACCCGGAGGTCCTGAAAAACATAAAATCGCCCCTGCACTCTTTTTGAGTGCTATACCGCGTAACTCTAGAAGCTCTTTTACCGCAAAGTACTCAACGATTCTCTCTTTTGGTTTTTCAAGCGAATAGTGATCTTTGTCAAGCTGCTCTTCTACCGTCTCTACATCCAGTGCTTTTTTGGAAAACTTTCCAAAAGGAATCTCTAATGCCCAGTCAAGATAGGTCTGTGTCATAGAGGCTTCTGAAGAGTCCGGATGCATACGAGCAAAACGATCAAGCTGTTTTTTTATCTCATTGTATGCATCTTCACTCATCTTGGACTTTTTGGCTTCAAGCTTTCTGTAGTACTCCTCTATCTCCTCTTCACGAGCAGTATCAGTACCGAGCTCTTTTTGGATCTGTTTGAGTTGCTCTTTTAAAAAGTACTCTTTGTTCACTTTTTCTATGTGTGTATGTACTTTTGAGCGTATCTCACGCTGGAGTTTGTTTGCTTCTATCTCTTCTATGAGTATATCTATAAGATCTAAAAAGCGTTTTTCAGTATCTGTCTCTACAAAGAGTTTGTATGCCTGCTCTTTTTTAAGCTTGATCGTTGAGCAGATAAGATCGATGATACGGTTATGGTCATGATTTTCTTCTATGGTACGAAGCAGATCAGGTGGAAAGTAGTTACTCACAGCTGAGAGCGCACGTACCTTCTCACGCACTACTTCTAAGATAGCATCAATCTTTGCAGAGTCTACTTCTGTAGGCTCAAGTATATCTACGTGAGCGATAAGTGGATCATCTGAGACTTTATAGAGTGATTTTGCACGTGCTAGTCCTTGAAAAAGCACCTTCACACGGCCATCTGGCAACGATACTTTACGCATGATAGACCCAACAACACCTGCATCATAAAGTGCATCGTACTCTCGCTCACCTTCGTGTTCTGGTTTTGTAGGACATACGATAACAAGAGAGTTCTCTTCTATGGCTTTTGTAGCCGCTGCAATGTTTTGCTCATCACTTAAAAAAAGTGGTGAGATCATAAAAGGGTATAAGAAAAGTTCATCTTCGGCAATTACCGGAATGTTTGCCGGAAAATCTCCATAATTACTTAGTTTCATTTGCATCCTTTACATCTTCATCTACAGTGTTACGTGAGACAACACTTTTTGTATCAGGTATCAAAAATGCATACCAACTTGATGTTCCGTCACCTTCAAATATCTCTTTATACCATGGTGTATTTGCACGTTCTATCTCATCCCATTTTATCCATTTCTCAGGCATAATCGCTCTGTAGTATGCTGCAGCTTTTGGCTTATCAATACGATCATAAAGTGAAGCAATCGTTTCATTGAGCACAGCGTCTGCCAGATAAAGATTTGTAAGCATAGAATCTACCAAAGAGTAGTACATTGAGTTTGGATAACGGTTTTTAAATGCCTTTGCTTCTTTGATAGCTTCAGAGATAAGTACCTGGTCACGACGTGGATTTGGAAGTGCCATATACTTCGCTTTTATCTTTAAGAACTCTGCGAACTCTTTTTCATTTAAGTTTGCATAGCGTTTGATGTACTCATTTAAAAAGTGCTCACTTAAAAGATACTCTTCATAGTGCATATGTGCCACCGCCAGTATCATAGTAGCTTCTGGAAGCAGTGGTGAGCCGATGTGCTCTCCTTGCAGTGATGTGTAGTAGTCATCTGCTTTGTCAAGATCGCCATCACTCACAGAAGCGATAATCTTTCCATACCAATAAACAGCAGGCTTGTTGTACTCCTCAACATCTTTTGAACAACTGCTAAAAAACAAGAGCGTAGCTAAAGTAACAAAAAAGGTAATCGTAAATTTCATATAAAATCCTAAATATTTTTAAAGTAAAGGTATTTTAGCGAAAAGTTATATAAAGAGCTTTAAATGGAGAAAATAATTAAAAAAGAAGTGGTGGCCTGTCTCGGAATCGAACCAAGGACACAGTGATTTTCAGTCACTTGCTCTACCGACTGAGCTAACAGGCCTTTAAAAAAGAAACAGAATTATAAACTATCTTTACTAAATCACAGCTTATATCGTGATATTTTAGAGAGAAATAGCTATAAAAGTTTATTTAAAACAAAAATACACACACTTTTTTTATCAAAACAAGCTTGTTTTCATATAATTTCAGAAGAATTCGATAAAAAAATGCTACAATATAAAGAAGTTCAAGTTTACAAAGAGAGTAAAACCTTATGATAAATACAAAAATTACAAATATACCTTTTTCTTTTTTTCTCCATCTATTCTTATTTTTCAATATCCTTACTGTACCTGTTTTTGCCAGTAGCGGTTGTGATGATTCATTAGATACTGCATCAAACAGTACTTCTCCCGGTAACTTAATTCCTGCACTTGATCATGTAGATAGTAATACTACGACCTGCTTAAGTGGTGACTCAGATGATACAGATAATGATAATAAAAGAGATTATTATCACTTTACAACTGGGGCCGCTGGTCAACTACACATAGTTACTTCTTCTCCAAATAGTCATGAATACCATATGGAAATAACATCCGACAAACAAGGAACTTTATTAGATTACGATACTGCAGAAGATCGGGACTTATACTATACTGTAGTTGCAGATGAAGAAATTATCATCTACATTAAAGAAACCGGAGATGATTTAGATGAATATCAAATTACTATTACTTTTACAAAAAGTGACTATACTGAAAGCTCAGACAGCAGAACTTTTACTATTCGACATCAAGAGAATCTCTTTGGTGATGTAGAAGTAATTGGTAATACAGTTTTATGTGTAAAAAACAATTCTGGTGTTTGTATCAGTGATGCAACGCATAGAAATAATTATTTAGACCTCCAAAGAACAACATCATCTTACTCCACCCTTACTTTACCTGAGAACGCAACTATAAAATATGCCCGACTTTACTGGCAAGGAAGGTATTATAAAAACCATCCATGGAATGCCGAACGAAAAGCAAAAGCAAGAGTTATAAAGTTTAAAGCTGAAGCAGATACTAACTGGCAAACACTAACAGCAGATACCCTTGATCTTGGTTATGATGGTAGTCGTCCGACCTATGCAGCAACTGCTGATGTTACAGAGTATATAAAAGATAAAGGTGCTTCAAAGTACTATGTTGATACTGCTACTTTTTACACTATTACCGGTGCTACTTCTTACTACTCCGATGATGCTGATGGATTAGGGACTTTTGGGGCATGGGTACTTGTTGTAGTCTACCAAGATGAAGATACACTAAAAGCAAAAAATATTACTATCTTTGATGGTTATCAGATTATTGATGGTTCAAATGCAGTAGAGATTCCAATCACAGGTTTTTTGACACCAAAAAGTAACACGGTTGATTCTGCAGCCTATCTCTTTGTAGGAGAAGGAGATAAACACATTACTGGTGATGATTTACTCCTAAAAGGTGAGACAAAACATACAAACTATACAAGTATTGCACCAGACTCAGACAATGCTTTTAACTCACGTATCGATGTACCTGCAGTACGATCTCCTAATCTAATCAACAATAATGGTATAGATATTCAATATTACAATATTGGGACAAGTGATGGTGGAAAAGGAATTATTGACAATAATGAAGTTGGAGCAACTTTTAAACTGACTACAGGAGGTGATGTCTACTTCCCATCTCTTGTTGTTTTCTCTACTGAGCTCTATCTACCACGAATGTGTTATGACTTTTCTGTAAAACAGGATGGGGCATATCTTAAACTCAACAGAGATGAATACCCAGAGCCTATTATAAATGATCGTTTATCACCATCAGATATAGAAATCACTGTCTATCTTAAAAATCAAGAAGCCGATTTTCCTGCAGAAAATATTGCTTTAAAGTCAGATGTCAATGACTCTATTTTCTTTGTAAACAAATCAAGTAGTGGTGATCCTGACCATATATATGTTTCTAATGTAAATGGTGCGAAACTCATTGACAGAGGAACATTGGATTATGCCAATCCACTACCTGATTATGATAAAAATACAGACTATAGTGCTGATAATCAAGGATTGACAAATGGTCATGATATTTTAAAAGGTATTGGTTCTTTAGATGCGCAAGAGTATATCTATACAAAATATACACTCCATCCAAACGATTTTTCAGGATTTACAGATATTAATGAATCTCTTGGACTTTCTGTAAGCTTTTATATCACTGCAAATGGTTCAAAGATCGACTATACAGACTATCTTCTTGGATCAGAAAAAATTCCTCTTTGTCCACCGTCTGATGCGTATATACCACAATGGGGACTCTTTAATGTAGTAGAGCATGGACAGACTACAAACAATATACGTACACAAATTTCTCGCAAACCATTTGATGCAGATGTTAT
>Ga0256828_1000468_pt1 | contig 26864 bp, 23 predicted proteins | sample CV88metaG_FD_185993 | JGI IMG/M metagenome (GOLD analysis project Ga0256828, IMG submission 185993) | Hydrothermal vent microbial communities from East Pacific Rise, Pacific Ocean - CV88 | ecosystem: Environmental > Aquatic > Marine > Hydrothermal vents | place: Pacific Ocean: East Pacific Rise...
TACAAAAATGCACTACTATAATCAAATTAACTACAAGTATATGACTTTACCCTCCTCTTATACTTATAAACATTCAACATTTGGTATAAACTATATTCACCATTTTAATTACTACGAATAGGTCTTTTAAGAAAAATTTATCATTACCATCTTTTATCAACCATTAGCTATAATCTTTAAATTATTCTAATAGGGGTATTTATGCAACATTTAGTCGATACAGGTGACTTTACAGAAGAACAAATTGCTAATATTATGGAAGATGCAGCAGCATTTAAAAAAGAGATGCCAACGGAACTCTTAAAAAATAAACTGCTTATTACACTTTTTTTTGAAAGCTCAACACGAACACGTAGCTCTTTTGAAGTGGCTGCTAAACGTTTAGGTGCATCGGTGGTGCATCTTGACCCATCTAAAAGTTCTACCAACAAAGGGGAAAGCTTAGAAGATACTTTTGAAAACCTTGCAGCCATGGAGCCTGATGGAGTGATTATTCGTCATGAATTTAATAACACACCTAAAAAACTTGCGAACAAAAACTTAACACCTATTTTAAATGCTGGTGCAGGAAACTATGCCCATCCCACTCAAGCTCTTCTTGACTACTTTACAATGTTGGAACATTTTGGAGACCTTAAAGGAAAAACCATCGCTATTGTAGGGGACATTGTTAGCTCACGTGTTGCAAGTTCTGGCATTAGACTCTTTACTCGAATGGGTATGAATGTTGTTCTTGTAGCACCCAAACCATTTATGCCTGAAAATGACCTACCAAAGTATGAAAAACTTGATGAAGTAATAGATAGTGTAGATATTGTTATGAGTTTACGGGCTCAACTCGAACGACATAAAGCTCCTATATTTGAGGACTATGATGAGTATGCTAAAGAGTATTGTATTACCAAAGAGTTATTTGAAGATAAAGATATTTTACTGCTTCACCCAGGTCCTGTAATGAGAAACATTGATATAAGTGATGAAATGCTTATGGATAAACAATGTAAAGTACTAACACAAGTTAAAAATGGTGTCTATGTTCGAATGGCAATATTAAAAGCTCTACTTCTAGACAATTAATGGATAAAATTACTGAACTGGCTCGACAGAGAGAACCTTTTTTATTTGTACTCTCTTATGATTTAAAAAAGACCCATGTTCAGTCATTAAAAAACTTAGATGATGATATATTTTTTAAAATAGGTCAACAACGAAACTATCCTAGAGAAGTAAGAAAAACAGAGTACTATTTAAAAAAACACCCTTTAGACTTTAAAGAGTATAAAAACTCACTTGATACCATACTCGAAGAGATACGCTCTGGAAATACTTATTTACTAAACCTAACATTTAAAACTCCCATAGAGACTAACCTCTCTTTAAAAGAGATTTTCACTTATGCCAAAGCAAAATATAAACTCTATTTCAAAGACCAATTTATCTGCTTCTCTCCTGAAAAATTTATAGAGATAGAAGACAACATCATAAGTACCTATCCTATGAAAGGAACTATAGAGGCTTCACTACCCAATGCAAAAGAGAAAATTTTAGCAGATGAAAAAGAGATGGCAGAGCATGTAATGATAGTGGATCTTATGCGTAATGATTTAGGAATCATTGCAAAAAATATTAAAGTAGAAAAATTTCGTTATGTCGAAAAGATTATTGCAGGGGACAAAGAGCTACTTCAAGTAAGTTCAAAAATCACTGCTAAACTTTCAGATGAATGGAGAGATAACCTTGGAGAACTCTTAAAAAAACTTCTTCCTGCTGGTTCTATCACAGGAACACCAAAACGAAGTACTGTAAATATTATAGACCATATAGAAAATTATAATCGAGATTTCTATACTGGAGTTTTTGGAATTTTTGATGGAAACAATCTATACTCTGCTGTCATGATAAGATTTATTGAAAAAGAAGATGAAAAACTTTATTATAAAAGTGGTGGAGGCATCACTATAGATAGTAATGCCAAAAGTGAATATAATGAGCTGATAGATAAAATCTATCTGCCTCTATAGTTCACTACAAATTAAAGACCGTGTACTACAAATCCTGAACCACGATTAGCAATAAAACTACGTGCTTCACTCTCCGATTTAAAACCTGTTAAGATTGCTTTGTACAATGTTTTTCCATTTCTCTTAACCGTTTTAACAAATGGTGAGTATTTAGTACTTGCTGATTCAGCTGCACCTTGTGCTTTTGAACGACTTGAAAATGCACCGATTTGAACACCCAAACCATTAACAGCAGCACTGCTTCCATAAGAGTTATTTGTTGTGTATCCACTATCATTTCCATAAGATGAAGATGAACTACCACCACTTACAATAAATGCTCCAGGAAAACGACTCTCTTTAAGTCTGTTTGCTTCACTTACTGAAGATATACCTGTCACAATAACTTTGTTTGGATTACCACGTTTTACATAAGCTGAGTATTTAGGATCCAAACTCAAAGAATTTTTAAACTCTTCTGCTGCATAGTAGTCACCCAATGCTGCAATCTGTAAATGAATACCACCATTTCCTCCGGTACTACTACTTGCTGGTGCAGAAGAGTAACTATCATTAGATGATGAACCAGTTGCATATGGGTCTGGAAAAGTATCAGCACTTGCATACGGGTCATTGTATGCACCATTATTTGAAGAAGCTGGTTGACCATAGCTTGTATCCCCTGCTGATGCTACTGGCTGACCATAAGCATCTGTTGTTGTTATCACTGTATTATCAGTTGCTTCACCTGAATAGATAGAACCTGCTGGTGTTACTGCTGTATTGTCATAAGTAATAGAATCTGCAGTTTCATAAACAGGTTGAGTATTATCATAAACTCCTGGAGTTTGAGAGTTATCATAAACTACTTGCCCATCAGTTGTAGGTTTTTTTACACACCCCGTTGTTAAGATAGCTAAAGCTATTGCTGAAAAAGCTAAACCATTTGTATATTTCATATTTGTCCCTTTTATTTTCTTTTATTATAACAATCTCTTGATATTAAAACTATTAATATTAGCAATTAGTTAGAAATATTTAATATTATTTTTTACTGTTGCTTCTATCTTTTCTACTTGATGTTGAAAAGCGTAATAACTCATCAGCCGTTTGAACATAGGAAGGTAGATTTTTAAAAGTAAGTGCCAATAAATTTGCCGTAGTCATGGCATCAGAAAAAGCACGATGATGGATATGCTCCCCTAAATCTAATGAATCACTCAAGTATGCCAATCCATAACGTTCACTTTTTATGGTTCTACGAGCTAAGTCAATAGAACATAGTTTTTGATTGCCTATACTTCCTAAACCAAAACGATCAAAAGAGTGATTTAAAAAGCCATAATCAAAGTTTGCATTATGTGCAACAAAAATAGCATCATCCATAAATACTCTTAGCTTAGTTAAAACATCTAGTCTACTAGGAGCATTCTCTAAATCTTCAGGAACTATTCCTGTAATTTTAGTGATATACTCTGGTAAATATGCACACTCAACAAAGCTTTCAAAACGGTCTATAACTTCTCCATTTTGAACCATAACAGCACCCACTTCTATTACTTGTGCTGCTTCAGGTTTACTCCCATTTGTCTCTATGTCAATAACACAGTATTTCTGCTCTGCATAAGGTTTAAAAAAACTCTCTAAGCGATAGTTTTCTCCATCTTCAACAATAGGATAACCTGCTGCTTGTAAAAGAAAAAACAGCGTATCCGTACCCTCAAAAAGCGTGGTGTGTTTTTTTACTATACGTCTGTATGATGGTGCTGATAAGTAGCCTTCATTCCGTCTAAAGGCTGCTGTTAATTCATCATAAACTTTTTGCATTTTTTATAAACTTACTAACCTTCGCATGATCTTTTCTACCTTTTATTTTTTCAACACCTGAACTTACATCTAGACCGTAAAAACCATAAGATTTAAGCTCTTGTAAGTTATCAGGTGTTAGTCCACCTGCTAAGATGATTTTAGAACAGTCAACACCTTTAAACCACTCTAGGTTTAAACGTTTACCTGAACCACCATACTCTTCACAATAAGCATCTACCAAACGGTATCTCTCTTTATATTGTAACACATCTTTCGCCTCTTTTGCACGAATAACAGGCATTGCTTTAGAACCTATCATATCTAATGCTTCTTCATCTACTTCAAAATGAATTTGACAAAGTGTCAGGTCACAATATTTAGCAATGGTATCTATCGTATCTATACCTTCATTTACAAACAACCCTACTCTACCTATAAAAGGAGGCAGTTTATCAATAATTTTTTTAGCATCCGATGGCGTTATATACCGTGGAGACTCTCTATAGAAAACAAAACCCAAAGCATCTGCTCCAGACTCAATCGCTTGTATGGCATCTTGAAAATTGGTTATACCACATATTTTAACTCGCATAGTAACTCCTACATCCCTACAATAATAATCAAAGATTATATCTTTAAAGAGTCTATAGCGTGCTTATAACCCTTCTCATTTCCAAAAACATAAGAACCTGCAACCACAATATCCACACCTGCCTCTTTAAGTTCATGAATATTTTTATCATTAACACCACCATCTACCTCAATAAGACAAGCTGGATTATGTATTTCAATTAAAGCTTTCAAACGTTTTGCTCTCTCTAAAACTGAAGGTATAAATTTTTGACCACCAAAACCTGGATTAACAGACATAAGCAAAACCATATCAACATCAGGTAAAAGAAACTCTATGCTTTCTGGTGGAGTATGTGGGTTTAAAGTAATAGCAGGTTTTATACCTAAAGAGCGTATATGCTGAACCAAACGATGAGGATGTTTCTCCTCTTCTATATGAAATGAGATATACCCTGGGTTTAAAGGAGCAAAAAGATCAACAAAAAAAGTATTGTTTTCAACCATTAAATGAATATCTAAAGGCTTGGTAGCTGCCTTCGCTACAGCCGACACCACTACTGGTCCTATGGTTAAGTTTGGAACAAAGTGTCCATCCATTACATCGACATGAACCAAATCACAACCATCATCACAAATGGCTTTAACATCACGGGCTAAGTTACCAAAATCGGCAGATAAAATACTTGGAGCTACTAACATTTAAAATCCTAAGGGGTAATTTTTTCGTATTATAGCTAAAGTATTATTCTATTTTATCTCATACTATTTTCCATGTATTGTATTATATTCATTATACTTTAATCCAAAGAATCCTGTAATAGTTCCAATTGTAGCACCTAAATATGTTATAGTTCTAGCTAAATATCCTTTATCAAATGTAAATATTAATAAAATAAACATTTGTATAGTACGGACAAGTCTACCAAAAAATAAGTACATTATATAAAAAAATACAGAAGGCATTTTACCTTCATACATATTGGCTCGTGTTGCTCCCTCTCCTGTTCTATAGCCTCTTAAGAAAAACCACTTAAATGTTGCTCTACTTTTAGGAAATATTTCTTCTACAGGAGCATAAGGAGTATAATATGCTTTATAACCACAATTATTAGCTTTTATACAAAAATGTAAATCTGAAGATCCAGTCATTGCAAAACGATCATCAAAAGGTGGATTTAATTTTTCGTAAACTGCTCTCTTAACCAATAAGTTTCCTGTAAAAAAAGATTTAGTAGGTGAAATACTCTTTTCATTACCAAAAGTACTTTTATACGCTGTTTGTACCCAATTTATTTCATCTGTCTCAGGTATAATATTTACATCTGAATAAACAATATCTGCATTATAATCTTTCTCTACCTCAACCATTTTCATAATCCAGTCATGATTAACAGGCCACTCATCATCATCTACAAAGATCATACTTTCAGAATCTGTTTTAAGAAATTCACTGACAGTACGATTTCTTGCAGCAACAATTCCTCTTTTTGTTTCCACAAACAAATCTAACTTATATGGATAACCTTCATTTTTTAACTTATCTATTACTTTTTGATTCTCACCTGTAGCATCATTATCTACAACTATAATAGATAACTCAATATCCTCCAAAGTTTGTAATTTAAAAGAGCTTAATATTTTTTCTAAACCTATAGGTCTCATATATGTAATAATTCCAACTGATATTTTTTTCATTCTATTTAATCCTGATTTAATATTAAAATAATTTTTTCTGTATTCTATATGCTATTAAATTTATCTCTACTTAAAATATTTATAATAATTAAGTAAATAATCTATCTCTTAACTTAGAAGTCTAAACTAAGGTTGCTTACCTATTTTGGAATATAAATAAACAAATTGTCTTTTTCATAATAGTTTTCATTTATCTCCACTTTAAAAGTGGAGATAGTTTTGCAGTAACTATTTAGAAGATTACTAATTTTGTAAAAACTGTAAAAATTGATTTTTACCAGTTTCATTAAACCAGAGGAATTCCTCTTCTTCACCTGCTTGTTGATAATCACCCTCTAGAAGCGTATCTTCACCATTATTATTTACTACTTTAAAAGCAGATGCACGATAACCTAACTCCATATTTGGTGTTACAACTAAAATATTATCTGTATTTATCTCCCATGTACCAGCATTTTCAGTAATGGTTTCACCATTGGCATTTACCTCTATTAATGTACCATTATCTCCTACACTATTTCCTATACTACCTGAAGCAAAAGAGATTCCACCTTGATTTCCATCTTTTGAGTTAAACCAATGTTCACCTTGTTGATGTTCTATAAATTCAGCTATTGAAGTATAGTACTCATTTACTGTATTGTCATAAGAATGAACATAGTTATCATCACTATAAAACTCAACTTTATCTACTAACTGTTTATACATGAACCGATAAGCCTCTGTATCTGTTGTAAATATGGTTTTACCTGCTATTGAGTTTAATGTAGCTATATCTATATTGCCTACATATTTAATTTTAAAATCATAGGTACTATCATTATTCTCATCTATAAAAAACTCATTATTATCTAAACTATATGAAATATTTCCATCATTACGCCAAGTTGTATGATCATCATTCAATTTGGATATATCAATGGTTGTCGTATTTATAAAATACTTCTCTATCTCAAGTTCATTGTTTCCTCCATAGCTTGAAAATTCCAAATTATACATCGTTGTTCCTCCTAAAGGAGAAGGGTCTACCGTAACATTAGCATCATAAGAACCCAATACAACTCTATGATCAAACTCTATATTAAGATTTTCTGGTTGCAGTGAATTTATATAAGTATCTCTTGCCTCTTCAGTTGTAAAGGATAAAGAAGAAGATGAATTTTCTCCTGCAGTTACATCAAATGCCATAGCTCCAGAACTATCACCTCTATATGTTAAACTCAAAGTTAAAGCATAATCATTTGGAGTTGTACGGTTAATAGTTACTACATTGCCCTCTATACCATAAGTACCAGATACATCAAAGTCAGTACCATTTGCAAGGGTAATATGACCGGTATAAGTATTATCACTACTACTATAGGTTCGATACCCTTTTGTTCCAGATGAGTTAACAAAGTATTGAGTTGTTCCTACTATTCTATCACTTTCCAATGCTTGATTATTGTCATCGTTATTAACATAAAAAGGTAACTCATTATCATTCAAGTATTGTAAAAAGTCATCTTTACCAGCTTCATTAAACCAAAGGAACTTCGCTGAAGATCCAGCTGCAATAAACTCTCCTCTTAATACACGCTCATTTCCATTATCATCTATTACTGATTTAAATACTGCTACATCACCATAACCTAAATCACTGTTTACTGAAATAAGTAATATATCATCATCATTAATAGACCATGTACCAGCATTAGCTGTAACTATATCTCCATTCTCGTTAACCTCTACAAGGTTTCCACTCTCTCCTGTACTACCATTAGCAAATGCAATTCCACCATGGTTACCCTTTTTAGACTCAAACCAACGTCCCTCTTGTTGAGAACCAATAAACTCTTCTAACGATTCATAGAACTCTTTATCTAAGCTACCATAAGTACGTACATACTCATCATCATAAAAATCTATCTTATCATGAAGATTTGTGTATCTTAGCTCATAGGCAACTACCTCACTACCAAATATATTTCGTGTATCTAAGCTGTCCAATTCACTAGCCGTTAATGTTTTAATATATTTTACTTTAAAGTCATTGGTACCATCTTCATTTTCATCAAATATCCACTCATTACTTTCCTCAGTAAAATTTTCATTTCCAGTATTTTCCCAAGTAGGATTATTTGATGCATCAAACTCTAACTCTTCCTCAATAACAGTACCATCATTAAGTGTTCGTCGTCGTACCTCTGCACCATCATATTGAGCATACTCTAACTCATAAAAAGTACCATTTAATAATGTTGAAAAATCTGCTGCAGAAGCATCATTATACTCAGCTAGTGAAATATCATCATCAAATTCAATATCTGAATTATCTGTATTGACATCATCTCCATCACCAACAATTGCAGTAAAGATAGCATCTTTTAATGCTCCTGAAACAATAATCTCAGCAACAGTATCACCTGCTTGGTCACAATGGTCATCACAATCTACCTCATCAACCAAGGTTTTCATAAATTGTAATTGTGCTCTATACTGTGTCATATCTCCTTCAAGTACTAAGTTCTTTCCTCTATTTTCAAAATAACTTTGAATATAACTTAAATTTACGTCAGATGAAAACTTTACCTCTTCCACTTCAACATCTGAATCAGACGGTTTAATACCTATACTTCCATCAGCTCTCATAATCAAATTACCTGTTGAGGTAGATACTTCTGGAGCTTCAACATTCTCCATATAGTTATACTCCGTTGAAACAAAAGTTGTATCAGTTATATTTACTTCATTAACATTTATATGTCCTATGTCTCCCTCTTCCCATGCATCTATAGAATAGAAAGGAATAAAACTAGGAGATTGTGCCGTAACCTGCTCATAAACAGAAGTTTCAACACCTACATCAAATGAAACCTCATCTATTTGGTTAGAAAACAACTGAGACAACACATTTCCAACCAACTCTTCTTGGTTTACCGGTAATAAATTCACAGCAAAATCGACAGTGTCACTTGCACCTTCATCATCACTAGCTGTTACGGTAATAAGCACACTCTCACTTGTTACTGTTTCAGGAGTTAATATTAACTGATTACCATTTATAGTTGTAGATAGTTGTGAACCATCAGAACTACTTGCTTCAAATGTAATATTTTCACTATCTATGTCTGTTGCTACTAAATTGACAATCAATGATGTTTGCCCCTGAGAAATTGATTGCTCACCAATACTCTCTAACACTGGTGCATCATTAATAGGATTAATGGTTAAAGTAAATGTTTCAGTACTACTTGTAGAAGTTCCATCAGCAGCAGTTACTGAAATAGTCACATCTCCACTCATATTTGGCAGTGCTGTCACTATTAAAGTTGAGCCTACAACAGCCACTGTTGCTTTAGTTTCATCAGAACTTGTAGCTTCAAAAGTTAAACTATCACCATCTATATCTGAAGCAGCTAACGCTATAGTTATAGGAGCCGAATCTTCATCCATACTTCTATCATTTATAGCTGTTAATACTGGTGCATCACCTACATTGGTTACCGTAATATTTATAGTTGCTGTATTAGAAGTTTCACTTTCATCACTGGCACTATAAGTAAAACTATCTGATCCAACATAATCTTTATTCGGTACATAAGTTGCCAAAGCCCCAGCAAGTGTAACCGTACCATGTGTTGGTTGATCAACTATAGTAAATGTTGGCTTATCCCCATCAACATCTGTTGCTGTTAAAGTAATAACATGTTCAGCATCTTCTGCAACAGTTACAGCTTTATCTTCTACCAACGGTGCATCATTAACCGGTGTAACAGTTACCGTAACCGTTACAGGATTTCCTCTAACCATACCATCACTGGCTTGATAAGTAAATGTATCTGTTCCAACAAAATCTTGACTTGGTGTATAGTTAACTTTACCATTAACTACACGAACCGTACCATGTGCAGGAGTTGATAAATTTACAATACTTAAAGTATCTGCATCTTCATCACTATCATTTGAAAGAACATCAATCACTACCATAGTATCTTCAGCAGTCTCTATAGTATCTGTTGAAGATACAGGAGGAATACTCGCTTGAGTTGTTACTACAAATGGTAACTGTAGACTACCCACACTTAATATTGCTGATTTAGAAGCCAATGGAACAGAAGAACTTGTTACTCTAACTTTTACAGTTTGCCCTTCAGTGATGGTTCCAGCACTGCTTACATATTCAGCACCATCAATACTATACTCACCACCAACAACAGTCACTGGCATAGGAACATTAATCCCTGATATGGTTACACTGTCTGACTCTACAGGAAGATTACGTCCAACACCTTCTCTAGCATTAAAAGAGATAGGGTCTAAAGTATCATCTTTTATGGTTGAAACTAAGAATGTAGCAGAAATACCACCAATAGTAACTCTCGCCTTTTCACTTGAACCATAGTCAGCAGATACTACTTGAACAACTACTTTATCTCCTTCATTAACTGTTGAAGGTGCAGAAGTAAAGGTCCCACCATTTACACTGTACTTACCATCTACTATACTAATAGCAACTGCTTCATTAATACTACTTACAGTAATGCTCTGACTATTGATAGGCGTATTGGCAACTCTTGTTGTTTGTGCATTAAATGAAAAACTATTTGGTACCTTATCTGGAACCACTGGGTTAGATTTTGTTTGAGTTATAAAAGGTACAACCACAGAACCAACATTAAGAGAAACCTCTTTTTTACTATCAAAATCATTAGCTGAAGTCATTCTCACTTTTACTTTGTCGCCAGAAGAAACCTTAGCTGAAGTTGTGAACTCTCCACCATTAATGCTCAACTCTCCACCAGATATACTAACAGGAACCTCTACGTTAATATCCGTTACTTCAATCTCATTTGAAATAACAGCTGTTGCTTTTTCAACACCAGCAACTGATTGGAATGAACCATTAATAAGAGGCATACTATCTTTAGCTTCTGAAGAAACAACAAATTTACCCTCTACTCCACCAATAGTGACAGTAGCTTTTTTAGTTTCACCTAAAGCACCTGAAGTTAAAGTAACGACAACTTTATCCCCACTATTCACTTCACTTGCACTGCTTCCATTAACTGTAAACGTTCCATTATCTATAGATATAGATGTTGCTGTATTTATTCCACTTACAATAACTTCATCACTACTTACACTTGTACCAGCAGCAATGTTCTTCTTAAATCCAAAGTCAAACGCATTTGGAACAGCATCATCATTGGCATTTGGGTCAGCTTGGGTTCTTATAATAAAAGGAATAGCTTCTCCACCTATCGTTACAACAACTTTACTTTCACTGTTATATGATAAAGATGAAGTTCCAATCAATGCCAACTTATCTCCATTTCTTACGGTTGTGTTTGAATTACTCACAACAGCACCATTTAAAATATAACTACCATTAGCTATGCTCAAGGCTGCACTTTCCCCAATAACACCATCAACAGTAACAAGAGATGAGGTCTGTTGCGTATTCAAAGGAGCATCATTCAATGAAGCAAAAGCAATATTGCTATCCCATGATAAAGTACCATTTAAGACATTAAACTCTTGTGGAGCAGATGATCCCTCAACATTATTTTCAATATTTTGAGCAACAGCAACAATATCAACCTGTTCCATCTCCTCATCAAGCTCCTGTAATGCAGCTTGTCCCTCATCATCAACTTCACCATCACTAAGATCTTCAGAAATATTGGCCAATGTCTCTGTTGGATTTGGAGTATTCATTAATGCAGCTGAAATTTGTAAAAGCTGTACATTTGCATCTTCATCACTACTTGTCACATCTAAATCTTCTAAAGCAGTATCAGCATCAAGTTTCAAATTAAACTGATTGGCAATCACCTCTTTAGACTCCTCTTTTAAAGTTGAAAAATCTACCCCTGAACTACTTGCCATTTTATTTCGTATAACCGATGCAGCCATATGGGTAAAGATATTAATTCCTAAAGAGTTATTTCCACTTGATTTCATATCAACAATAGCAGACAAGTCTCCATCATTCATATAAGTACCCGTTGTTTCATTCAAATATTCACCAACAATATTAAGTTCAGTTGGTCCTTCCCATGGAACAGAGATAGTAAAAGTACCTTTATCATCTGTTGTTTTTGTACTGTTTGTCTCTGTACTTCTTGATCCATCACTGTTTAACTTATAAGCAGTAACAGTAGAACCTAAAGCAAAAGGACCTTTGTTTGCTGGTGCCGTTCCTTGTGACTGTGTAGGTGCATCAGGTGAGGTAACAGAGTCAGAACCTCCACTACTTCCACAACCAACCAATAATGCAGTAGCTGTTACAATTGAAACTGTACGTAAAAAATTTGATTTCATAACTTTAACTCCTTCTAAGAAATTCAATTACTTTTAGACTTTAAAAATAACTTATTATATATAATATTCCTTTTTCGCTTAAGAAATATAATTTATTACTTAAATTAATAATTTAATTTTTTAGTATGATTTAATATTTATATTTGTTACTTTTACTAAAGTATATTTATTTTATTTTTCAATATATTTACTACCCTTTAAGTAACATTTGACTATAATCGCAAAACTTTTTATGAGTGCTATTTAAGTAACTCATATGACACTAATTACAAAGGTATTTATCATGGCAAGAAGATGTGATGTAACAGGAAAAGGTCCATTAACAGGAAATAATGTATCTCATGCAAACAACAAGACAAAGAGAAGACAATTACCAAACTTAAGATCTGTAAAGATTACTTTAGAAGATGGTACAACTAAGAAAATCAAAGTTGCTGCGTCTACACTTAGAACAATGAAGAAAAAAGCTGCTGAAGCTACAGCTGAAACAGCTGAGGCATAAGCCCAGTCTTTTTAAGACTCTTATATTTTGACTACACTTAGTCGAGTCAAAAAGTTTCTCAACTGGCGAGAAACATCCAAGCCACATATAACTCTCAACGATGAGTTATATGTACACCTAGCACCTTTTAGACTTCCCCTTATTTTAACTGTTATGACCATGATGTTTGGTACATTTGGTTATATACTTATTGATGACATGTCTCTTTTTGATGCTTTATATCAAACAGGAATTACCTTTACCACCGTTGGTTTTGGCGAAATGGCACCCATATCAGACTTGGGACGACTCTTTACTATCTGTCTTATTATCTTTGGTTTTTTAGTTTTTTCTGTTGCCATTGGTATTATTGTAGATGTATTAAATAGAGGTGAACTTATACAAATTATAAAGGAGAGAAGAATGCTTTATGATGTTGCACGACTCAAACAACATTTTGTTATCTGTTACCACAATGAATTTACCATTCAAGTAACCAAACACCTACGTGAAAGTCATCTTCCTTTTGTGGTTATTGACCCACGAGAAGATTTTGAAGAGATTGCACTTAAATATAGTTATCCCTATTTTGTAACAGCTGAACCTCATACGGAAGAGGCTATTTTAAAGTCACACCTCTCCTCTGCAAAAGGTATTATTACTTTAGCAGATAATATTGCAGACAACATTGCAACCATTGCATCTGTTCGCCTTTATGAAAAAGAGATTCAAAGACGACGACCTTTTTTGGTTATATCTAATGCACCAACAGTCAGTGATGAGACCAAACTTTTAAAACTGGGTGCTGACAAAGTCGTAACACCTACCAATATTATGGCTCAGCGTATCAATGCCATGGCAATACGTCCTGATATGGAAAACTTACTACAAGAGTTTCTCTATAAACAAGATACACCTCTTGATATGGAAGAGGCAAGAATTACCAAAACATCATGGTTAACACTTAAAAAAATACGTGAAGCCTCTTTTAGAGAAGTTGCTAATGTTACCATTATTGGTATTCGTCACAAAAATGGTGAATTTATTCCTATGCCAAAGGGTGATACCACCATTACAGCTGGAGCCAAGCTACTGCTTATAGGACCTAGTGAAGGTATCAAAAAAGCTAAAAAAATTATTAGAAAAACAATCAAACCTGAGGAGATGTTACATGTTTAATCTATTTTCACTAAAAGGTGGACTCAATAATGTAGAAGGTTTCTTCTGCGACGGTGTCAATGTAGGCATGAAAGTAAACAACAATGGCGATGGTGATGTTGCCTTTATTCGTTCAGATGTACCTTGTGATATCACAGCACGTTTCACCTCTAACAAATTTCAAGCAGCACCTATAAAACACTATCAAAAATATCCTAAAGATTTTAAAACAAACTTTATACTCATGAATGCCAAAAATGCAAATGCCATGACAGGTGAAAAAGGTATAGAAGATATAGATGCTATTTTTAAAGTCTTAGAGAAGCATCAAACCATAGAGAATCCTATTATGTCTTCTACTGGCGTTATAGGGTACAGACTCAAACAAGAGAAAATAACTTCTGCTTTTTCAAAGTTTGACTACGCTGCTAAAAACTCAGACAAAACTGCTCGTTCTATTATGACTACAGACTCTTTTAAAAAAGAGTTGGCATTTAAAATAGAACTAGACGATGGTAGCAGTTTTACCATAGCAGGTATCTGTAAAGGTGCTGGTATGATTAACCCTGCCATGGCTACCATGCTCTGTTTTATCACCACCGATGCAGACATTCCAAAAGCTGACATGGAAGAACTATTAACAGAAGCTACAGAGGGTTCATTTAACCGTATATCTGTAGATGGTGACACCTCAACCAATGACACTGTTATGCTTTTAGCCAACAAAGTATCTGGTACCTATAACAAAGAGGCATTTAGAGAAGCCCTCAACAAAATAACTTTTGAACTCGCCATGATGATTTTAAAAGATGGTGAGGGTGCCACCAAAATGGTAGCCTTTAAAGTAAAGGGAGCCAAAAGCCAAGCCGATGCACAAAAAGCAAGTATGGCACTGAGCAACTCTCTTTTAGTAAAAACTGCCCTTTTTGGTGAAGACCCAAACTGGGGACGAATCGCGTCAACCATTGGTGCTTCTGGCATAGAGTGTGACGACAGCACCCTAACCATTCACTATGATAACCTGCTTATCTACTCAAATGAACAGCGAGAACTGGACAAAGAGAGAGAAGATAAAGCCTATAAAATTATGAAAAACTCCTCTTTTAAAGTCACTTGTGACCTCGGTTTAGGAGAAGAATCATACACATCATATGGTTGTGACTTAAGTTACGACTATGTAAAAATCAATGCAGAATATCGGACATAATATGATTTCATTTAAAGACCTCCCCTTACCCTCTGATGTTTTAGATAACCTAACATCATTGGGCTACAAAAACCCAACACCCATTCAGGAAGTTGCCATTCCTACCATATTAGAAGGAAAAGATGTTATAGCCAAAGCCAAAACTGGTTCAGGAAAAACACTTGCTTTTGCCCTACCTCTTGTTTTGAAACTCGATGAGAATGAGCATTTTCCTCAAGCTCTTATCATCGCACCTACTCGTGAACTCTGTGAGCAGATAGCTGGTGAGTGTAAAAAACTGGCTCGTTATAAAGCAGATGTAAAAGTAGTAACTATATATGGTGGGACTTCTTTAACCAGACAAGTTGCTTCCCTAGATAAAGGTGCTGACATATTGGTGGGGACACCAGGTAGACTGCTTGACCACTTCTCACGTGAAACCATTCACCTAGGTCAAATAAAAACACTGATACTTGATGAAGCAGACAGAATGCTCGACATGGGTTTTGCCGATGATATTTTAAAAATCGTCTCAAACTTACCAAAACAGCGACAAAGTCTACTCTTTTCTGCAACCTACCCTGAAAACATTGATAAACTGAGTAAAATCATTTTAAAAAATCCCGTAGAGATAAAAGTAGAAAGTAAAGAGAAAGCCGTAGCCATAGAAGAGCATGTTTATAGTGTAAATGACAAAGACAAAGCTTTACTAGCAACCTTACAACACTATCAACCCTCTTTGGCTCTGGTATTTTGTAATACCAAAGTAAAGACCACAGAAGTTAGTGCTATGTTAAATGAAAAAGGTTTTGACGTTGCTACTCTAAACGGTGACCTTGAGCAGTATGAACGTCAAGAGATGCTTCTACAGTTTGCCAATGGTTCTCTTCCTGTTCTTGTTGCTACCGATTTGGCAGCAAGAGGTTTAGACATAGAGGCTATTGACATAGTCATTAACTACGACACACCTATGAAGACAGAAGATTATACACACCGTATAGGACGAACAGGAAGAGCCGATAAAAGTGGTTTAGCAGTAAGCCTCTGTGATGATTATGGATTGAGTAAACTATATGAAATTAAGCCAAATTTGGAAAACAAAAACATAGATACACTTAAACCAAATAAAAATTTCTATATGCAAGGTTCTGTAAGTACACTATGTATAGATGGTGGAAAAAAGAAAAAAGTTCGTGCTGGTGATATATTAGGAACACTCTGTAAAGATATAGGCATAGAGAACAAGCATATTGGGAAAATTAATGTCTACGCAACACACTCTTATGTGGCTATTGATAAATCAGTTATAAAAAAAGCATTTTCTGGTTTGAAAAATGGGAAAATTAAAGGTAAAAAATTACGAGTATGGTGGTTGTAGGGTCGGTTTTACCGACCTACTACCTTACCACTTTCGGATAATTTTATGACAAACAACACAACGGTTAAGTGTTCTAGCATAAGTAGATAAAGCTTGATTTTTTCTTCCATCTTTATAAGCTTTAAGAAGCTTATCTCCTAATTTTGCAATAGCTGTAGTTTCAGTTGCAGCGTATACAGGAGCATTAAAGTTTCTCTTCTTCTCATTTTCAATAATAAAAGAGTTAATATTTTTAAGATTTTTTTTCAAATCATTAACACCATTTTCTATGATACTTTCATTGTTATACAAAAAACCTTTTTGAATAACTGCCATTGCTGACTCTAATGATTGCATTGTTTCAATTCGTGTTGGACTTGAGTCCTTTATTGTATTTGATTCTGCTGTTGTGTTTGATTCTCCATCAGAGAAGAGTAAAGTACTCGAAAGAACTGCTAGTAGTAAAACTTTTTTCATGAAAGCTCCTATTTTATTTAATGTCTGATATTATAACATCAATAATATAAAATAGGTTAAGGAAATCAATAAAAATAATCAAAAGTAGTTAATATGTATAAATAAAAGTTATTTATACACATTACATTTTAATTATAAAAATTTTATTCAGTAAATGCACCTACAGATGTTAAGCGTTCATATCGTTGATTAAGCATCTCATCAATAGTTAGCTCTTTAAGTGCAGCAACATTTTCAAGAAAATATTTTTTTACTACTTGGGCTGCTATTTTTTTATCTCTATGTGCTCCAATTAATGGCTCATCTAAGATATCATCTACCAAACCATGTTCATGTAAATCACTTGGTGTAATTTTCAATGCCTTAGCAGCCTGTTCTACTTTTTTAGGATCATTCCATAAAATAGCAGCACAACCCTCAGGGGAGATAACAGCGAATACAGAGTAACGCATCATCGCCAATTTATCTGCAACACCTATAGCTAACGCACCACCTGAACCACCTTCACCAATAACAATAGATACCATTGGTACTTTTACATTGGTAAACTCAAAAAGGTTTCTAGCAATCGCTTCACTCTGCCCACGCTCTTCTGCACCCAAACCTGGGTATGCACCCGGAGTATCTATGAGCATAAGTACAGGAATATTAAACTTCTCTGCAAGTTTAACTGCTCTAAGTGCTTTTCTATAACCCTCTGGATTTGGCATACCAAAATTTCTTTTGAGTTTATGTTTGGTACCACGTCCTTTCTGCTCACCTATAACCATGGTCTTTTGACCATCAATATAACCCATATAACACAAAATAGCTGGATCATCACGAAATGCTCTGTCTCCATGAATTTCATAAGCATCATCCATAATTAGACGAATATAATCTAAGGCATAAGGTCTGTCAGGGTGACGTGCAAGTTGTAACTTCTGATAATCACTAAGTGACTTCATTGTTTTTTCAACTTCTTTTTCTAAATCTTTTTCAAATGTCTCAATAGCAAAATCATCACTTTTTGCACGAGCAGAGTCAATATCTTGCTGAATCTGCTCTATTTTCTTTTCAAACTCTAAATAAGTTGCCATACAACGTCCTTATATTTTCTTGAAGATTACAACTCCGTTTGTTCCACCAAAACCAAAAGAGTTACTCATAACTGTGTTAACTTCAGCATCACGTACACCATCGGTTACATAATCTAAATTACAATTTTCATCTTGAGTTGTGTAGTTGATTGTTGGAGGTAATTTTCCATCACGCATTGCCATAAGAGAGACAACAGCTTCAATAGCACCTGCAGCACCTAGACAGTGACCAATTTGACCTTTAATAGAACTCATTGGTGGACAATTTTCAGCTCCACCAAAAAGTTCTTTTACAGCTGCTGTTTCATTTTTATCATTTGCTGGAGTTGAAGTACCATGAGCATTAATATAATCAATCTTAACATCACCAGCCATTCTCATCGCAGCTTTCATCGCACGAAGAGGACCATCCATTACAGGCGTAGTAATATGATTTGCATCACCACTCTCACCAAATCCAACCACTTCACCATATATTTTTGCACCACGTGCTTTTGCAGATTCATACTCTTCAAGTACCAAAGCAGCAGCACCTTCACCCATTACAAATCCATTTCTATCTGCATCGAATGGACGAGAAGACTCTTTAGGATTATCATTATTTGTACTTAGTGCTTTCATAGCAGCAAATCCACCAATTCCTGCTCCACATATTGCAGATTCTGCACCCACAACCAACATTCTGTCAGCACCATCAAGCATAATGGTCTTAGTAGCCTCAGCTATGGCATGCGTTCCTGCTGCACAAGCTGTTACACATGATAAGTTTGGTCCTTTAATTCCATGCTCAATAGAGATAAATCCACCCAACATATTAACAAGTGATGAAGGAATAAAGAAAGGTGATATTCTACGAGGTCCTCTTGTTGCACAAATAACAGAGTTTTTTTCAATATTTGGAAGTCCACCAATACCAGAAGCAGATGAAATACCAAAACGTTCCATATCAATGTCATCAGAAAAATCTGCATCAGCCATTGCTTCTTGAGTAGCTTTAATTCCTAAATGAATAAATCGGTCAGCTTTTTTAACCTCTTTGGCATCCATTACTTTACTTGCATCAAAACCAACTATCTCTCCTGCAATTTGTACAGAAAATTTTTCGGCATCAAAAAGCTCAATCTTTTTAATTCCACATTCACCATTTAAAATAGCTTCAAATGAACTCTCTTTGTCTTGCCCAACACTGTTAATCATTCCTAAGCCAGTAACTACTACTCTTTTCACTCTATCTCCTATGCATTTTTAAGATATATATCAAATTATTTAAAACAACTTCAGATATACTTTAAAAGTTAAAAAGCAGACACAAAGGTCTGCTCTTATAATTATGATTGAATATTTTCAATAAATTTGATTGCATCATTAACTGTTGCAATTTTTTCAGCATCTTCATCAGGAATTTCAATATCGAATTTCTCTTCAAGTGCCATTACTAATTCAACAACATCTAGACTGTCTGCACCAAGATCTTCTACGAACTTAGACTCTTCTTTAACCTCATCTGGGTTTACATTTAATTGTTCTACAACAACTTCTTTTACATCATCAAATAGTGCCATAACACTCTCCTAATAGTTAAATTTATACTTGGAAGTATAGCAAAAAAATATAAATATACTTATCTCTTCTTTTAATTCACCTCAGTATGACTAAAAGCTCTTCTATTTTTATACACTATTTCCATAAAAATCTATTTTTTTCATAAAAAAAACAATAAATAATAAAACATACCATTTGAAGGATAAATAATTGTGTAAAATACCCCTATATATATAATGTAAGTAAAATAATAATAATTTATTTATAATTTTTGTATTATTCATATATTTTTCGATAAATAATAAATAATAAAAATAAATAAAATTATTATTTTAGTTAAAAAATTATTAAAGAATTTAAAATCACTGTGAACAATTAAACTGTGGTCTTTGTAAAATAAATATTTTGTGAAAAAAATATACTTTTAACTTGTTTATAAGAAATGCAAGATATAATTCCCAAATTTTTTCTAAAAGAGGATATTACTAAATTATGATAAAACATTTAACTATATTGACAGCTTTAACACTATCTGTATCAGCATTCGATAATGCATATCTTGCAGAAGTGTCGGAAGGTATCAAAAATTATCATCCTGAAGTGATAACTTATAATACTGAAGAACATGAAATCCCCATGGTGGATACTATAAAAGAGAGTCAAATTGAGACTCCAATAGTAACTCAAGAAGAAAGAGTTACTGTTGTTAACAAAAAGATTAACACTTATAGTGATATTAAAATCTTTAAAACTAAAGAAATCGAACCTATCAACTACACAAATACCATCTCTCTTAACAAACTTCAAGTTTCAGAAAAAAAACAAAAATTCTTCCATATGATTCTTCCAGCTATTTTAATCTCCAAAGCAAATTTAAAGTTAAAAAGAGAGAGAGTACTCTCTTTAATGTCAACACCTCAAGAAGAGCTTCTTGAAGATGATAAGAACTTTTTAGAAGAGTTATATAAAAAATACAAAACCAGAGACAATGAAAAACTTATTAGTCGTCTCAAAACTCACCCTGTTAGTATTATCTTAGCACAAGCTGCAATAGAATCAGCATGGGGAGAATCAAGGTTTTTTAAAGAAGGAAACAATATCTTTGGCATGTGGTCATACAATAAAAATGAGCCACGTATAAAAGCCAAAGGAAATAGAAATGGAAAAGCCATTTATGTAAAAAAGTATGCCACATTAAGTGATGCTATTGATGATTACTTCGCTGTGATTGGTAGAGGTGCATACAAAAACTTTAGAAAACAAAGAAATATTACAGATGATCCTCTTAAACTGGTTGAGTATCTGGTTAACTATTGTGAATTAAGAGAACAATACACAAAGAAATTAAAAAAATTTATTGTAAAAAATAAACTTAGAGAATTTGATGAATTTAAAATTGCCAGTTAATGCTGTTTGATTTTTAAACTAACTAGATGATGTTGCCAAGTGACAACATCTTTTTTATATCTTACTAATTTTTATGTTCTATTTGAACCGTATCACTACTTGTACCACCTGAACCAAATACTTTTCCTATAATATTTTTAAATCCAGCTTCATTTTCTTCATATTCACGTTCTGCCTCTTGCAATGCACTCTCCCATGCTGATGAAAACCCTGGTGCTTGAAGCATCATTTTTCTTAAAGCATTATCATAAATATTAAACTGTCTAAGTTCAGCACGTCCTGGCTTTTGCCCCAATGTTTTAACTGAAATTCTTAAATTTTCATTATCTTTTTTAAGTGCTTCCATCTCAGCCAACATAGTTTTCTGACCACTATCAGTAATCTTCATCTGTCTTTCCAAGTGAGACTTATACTCAGCCAACTCTTTCTTATGCTTTCTAATGGTTAACAACGATTTCAAATAAGAGAGTATCCAACCAACTGCAATACCACCTAAAATAATTAAAATAGTTAATGGACTAAAAAAGTCAATATTCATGTTTTTTCCTTATGTTTATAATATAAAAATATTATATCATAAGATATACAATGAATAATAAACAAAATTTATTTTTATGTTAAAATACATCTTATGAGAATAGATTTACACAACCACACTACCCGATGTAACCATGCTAAAGGCTCAATGGAGAGCTATATAGAACGTGCTATAGAACTAGGTATAGATATTTATGGTTTTTCAGAACATGCTCCTATGGATTTTGATGAACATTATCGTCTAAGATTCAATGAAATGACTCTTTATGAATCTGATGTAAAAATTTTACAAGAAAAATATGCTGATAAAATCAAAATTTTATTAGGTTATGAAGTTGATTATCTAAAAAATCATATGGACAAACGTGTTTTAAATGCAAACGTTGACTACCTTATAGGTTCTATCCACTTCTTAGATGAATGGGGATTTGACAACCCTGAATTTATAGATGAGTATAAAAACAGAAACATTGACGACATATGGCAAGAGTATTTTAACAACATAGAATCCATGGCAAAGATGGGTCATTTTGACATTGTGGGTCACCTTGACCTCATTAAAATCTTTAATTTTATGCCTAAAAAAGATATCAGACTTATTGCTACTCCTGCATTAAAAGCCATTAAAAAGTCAAATATGGTTATTGAGCTTAACTCTGCTGGTCTTCGTAAACCAATCAAAGAGATATACCCTTCCCCTCTTCTTTTAGAATTGGCATATGAACTTGATATACCTATTACCTTTTCATCCGATGCCCATGCCATTGGTCAAGTTGGCTTCAAATATAATGAAGTTATAAAGTTAGCTAAAAAAATAGGTTACACCAAAGCTGTTACTTTTGAACAACGTCAACAACAATTGATTACTTTTTAACCAAAAAATATCACCTATTTAAAAAAGTTTGCGATACAATCAAAGCAACTTAAATTTTTAGGAGATTACCAAATGGGTAAATTTGTAGAAGATAATGACGTAAATGGATTTTTTAAATTCTGTGAAGAGAACGAAGTAGAGTTTGTAGATTTTAGATTTACAGACATTAAAGGTGCGTGGCATCATATTTCATACAGAATGAGTGCTGTAACTGAAGGTCAACTTGAAGGTGGTCTTCCATTTGATGGTTCATCAATCGAAAACTGGCAACCAATTAACGAATCAGATATGCTTCTTAAGCCTGATGTTGGTTCTTCATTCCTTGACCCGTTTACTGCTGATAGTACAGTTTGTGTTATTTGTGATGTTTATGATATTTACAAAAATGAACTTTACGCTAAATGTCCAAGATCTATAGCTAAAAAAGCACTTGCAGCTCTTGATGAAAAAGGTGTAGCTGATGCTGCTTACTTTGGTCCAGAGAACGAATTTTTTATCTTTGATGATGTAAAAATTGTAGACAACGACAACCACCAATCATTCAAAGTAGAAACAGATGAAGGTCACTGGGCTGACAACAATGACTACGGTGAAATGGGAAACATGGGTCACAGACCAAGAGTTAAAGGTGGGTACTTCCCAGTACAACCAACTGATCCAGCTGTAGACTTAAGAGCAGAGATGATGCAAGTTCTTGAAGATGTTGGTTTAGAAGTAATTCTAGGTCACCACGAAGTTGCACAAGGTCAACATGAAATTGGTATCGTTTACTCAGACATTATTACTGCTGCTGATAACGTTCAAAAATATAAATATGTTGTAAAAATGGTAGCTCACCTTAATGGTAAAACAGCTACATTTATGCCAAAACCAATCTATAATGACAACGGAAACGGTATGCACGTTCACCAATCATTATGGAAAGATGGTAAAAACTTGTTCTACAAAGAGGGTGAGTACGCGAACCTTTCTAAAACTGCACTTGATTACCTTTCTGGAATCTTTGAGCATAAAGAAGCAGTTGCAGCATTTACAAACCCAAGTACAAACTCATTTAAAAGACTACTTCCAGGTTTTGAAGCTCCAAGAATTCTTACTTACTCTAGCCAAAACCGTTCTGCTGCATGTAGAATTCCTTATGGTGCAGGTGAAGGTGCAACAAGAATTGAAACTCGTTTCCCAGATTCAGTAGCTTGTCCTTACCTTTGTTTTGCAGTGCTTATGATTGCAGGGCTTGATGGAATCGAAAAAGGTGGTTACGATAGCCTCGTAGGTCCATTTAATGAAGATCTGTTTGAGCTTACTCGTGAAGAGATTGCTGAAAGAAAAATTCCTGAACTTCCAAACACATTTAGAGATGCATTAGAGGGTCTTGAAAAAGATTTCGACTTCCTAGCACCTATTATGTCTCCTGAATATGTTCAAGAGTATGTTGACTATATGTTTGACAGACACGTTATTCCTGTTGAGGGAAGACCAACAGCGTTTGAGTACATTTCTACTTATTCTTGTTAAGTTAGAGGGTAACCATCAAGGTTACCCCTAAACAAACTCTCACAATAAATGTTACTTATGCTAAAATAATGACATGAAAAACTTTTTACTACATTTTTTACTCTTTAGCACCATCCTCTCACTTTTAACACTTGCTTTCTATATCTTTGGAAAAGATATCTGGTATCCCTATTATAAAAAATGTTTTATTGAACAAAAAGTTCAAGCTCTTCCATGTAAAGAGAGACCCACCAAAAACCCTATATCTATTCCATGTCCAGAGTGTCCTCGCTGTAAAAAAGCTCCTGTTTTAACTTCTGAACAACGACTTAAACATTTACTTGCAGACAGTGACTTTATTATCTATCCTAAAAAATTAACCCTTATTGGACTAAAGAATGAACAGTTATTAGAGGTTTGGGGAGAATTAAATGGGAAACAAGTACTTATACGTACCTACCCGTTTACAGCTTTTTCAGGTCAATTAGGACCTAAGTTTAAAGAGGGTGACAGACAAATTCCAGAAGGTATTTATGGTATCTCTTACTTAAATCCAAACAGTAAATTTCATCTATCTATGAGGGTTAACTACCCCAATGCTTTTGATAAAAAAATGGCAAAAAAAGAGGGTCGCACCAATTTAGGTGGTGACATTATGATACATGGAAGTAACCGAACCATAGGTTGTATCCCCATAGGTGATGATAAAATAGAAGAGTTATATTTTTTAGCAGAAAAAGTAGGTATAGAAAATATAAAGGTCATTATATCGCCTATAGATTTTAGACTTACCGATGTAAACATCAAAACAAACAAACATCCTTGGATGAAAAAGCTCTATAGCGATATAAAAACATCCATGCTCCCTTATACAGAATAAACTAACATATATATTCATACAAAAACATAATAAACAATAGTATATCACTGAAAAAAATTATTTTATTAATTTTTTTTTAATTTAAAAGATTAAATTTGCTTTTTTAAACTTATAGAAGTTGTTTTTTGATTATAATTTTTTTTGTGGGAAAGATATCTTCACAAAAACAAAGAAGAACCCCTTTTGTTAAACAAAAGGGATAGATTATGCTTTGCAAACTAACTTTCGACGGATTATGTTTGCTACACCTATTCTGAAATAAAGTGCATAGTTATCATAGCACATTATTTCTTTTTTTTTAAGGAATTATAAATGAAAAAACTATTATCAATCGCAGTTGTTACTGCTCTATTTACATCTGCAATAAATGCGAATACTATTACACTAAATGCAACCATTCCATCAACAGCGAATGTTACATTAGGTACTGATGCTGCTGTTCTTAGTGGTGCTGGTGATGCTACTTTCACAGCATTTAATGCTGAAACAGTTGCACTTGCACTAACAACAACTGAACAAACACTTATTGATGAAAATGTAAACCTTATTACAAACAACGAAAGTACAGCTGTAACCATGAACCTAACATCAATCGGACAAATGACAAATGGTAAATCTGGTAAGATTACTCCTTCTTGTTCATATGATCAAGGTGTATCAGGAACTTATGCTGCTATTACAGCAGGAACAGCATTTGATTTAACAAATGGTGCAGCAGCAGATGCAACATCTAATGTTGTAGGAAAACTAAAATGTGTAACAACTGATGTAACTGAGTCTCAAGCTGCAGGTACATACACTGGTACTATTAACGTTGCTATTGTAGCAAACTAGTTAACCGTGCAGATAAGTAATTATCTGCATAAAATTTATTTAAAGAAAGGTCAACTCATGAAAAAATATATACTTTTAGGGATGACACTATTAACACTGTTGGATGCCGATACCATAACTTTAAATGGAAAAGTTGGGGTTGCTTCTGTGGTTGGATTTAACCAAGCAGAAGTAGAATCACTCGCTTATCAGACAGATACCCATACCTTTAATGATGTTCTATTAACAGGTTCAATAGTATTTGATGAATACCTCACTTTTATGAAGAGTATTTATGCCAAATCAAACTCATCTGATGACTTAGAAATACGTCTATCTAGTGACAATTATGGTGGTCAGCTTCAAGCCTCTGGAGGAAATTCTATATCTATGAAATACACCATTGATGGAACAGTTCTAGACTTAGGAGATGAAACTTGGGTAACCATACCTACCACTATTAATGAAGTAACAACCATGACAGATGCTTTTAAAGCACGTTCAAAAACACCTATTAGTAGTGCTCAACCAGCTGGTGATTACTCTGTTGTTCTAAATGTAACAGTAAGAGCCAAAATATAAATTAGAAAACTCTATTATAGAAAAATCTAATCTTATTGAACCATAAGATACATGGTTTAATAGGATTAAATTTTACAAACAAGGATATTTATTTATGAAAAAAATTATTTTACTACTCATCGCCTCTAAACTACTATGTGCCATTAACCTTATGCCTATGACAGAAACTGTAGACAGTAAAAAGAAAAAAAATATTGTTTTTAAAGTAAGCAATCCCAGTAAAGAACCTGTTGCTGTAGACTTTTCTGTACTTAAAGTAGTGAGTACACAAAACAACCATGAAGAGCGTGTTGCAACCCATGATGTTCAAGCCTACCCTACCCAATTTATCCTCGCACCCAAAGAGACCAAATCGGTTCGTGTACGATACATGGGTTCAAAACTTCCTTCTAAAGAAGAGGTTTACCGTATTATTGCACAAGAGTTAGATATTGATGTGAGTGATAAAAAAGCAGACAATACCGAGGGGAAAGTAAAAGCACAAATAAAAATGCGTTTCTCCTATGAAGGTCTTATCTTTGTACATAAAGAAGATGCCAAGCCAGAACTACATGTTGCCAATCTTCAAAAATCACCTCAAGGTTTACAAGTAAGCATTAATAACCAAGGAACAA
>Ga0256828_1000469_pt1 | contig 26803 bp, 24 predicted proteins | sample CV88metaG_FD_185993 | JGI IMG/M metagenome (GOLD analysis project Ga0256828, IMG submission 185993) | Hydrothermal vent microbial communities from East Pacific Rise, Pacific Ocean - CV88 | ecosystem: Environmental > Aquatic > Marine > Hydrothermal vents | place: Pacific Ocean: East Pacific Rise...
TTTTTTCATTTTTTTTCGAAAAACCCTTGACATTGAAAAAAAATTTGTCTATAATTCCCGTCCATTTTAAGTGGAACATCTTGAAATGATGGTGCTGGTGTAGCTCAGCTGGCTAGAGCAGCTGATTTGTAATCAGCAGGTCGGGGGTTCGAGTCCCTTTACCAGCTCCATAAAATATAATTATCAGTGTTTGTACCAGTAAAAACGACAAACAATTAAGTGGTGAGTTACTCAAGTGGCCAACGAGGGCAGACTGTAAATCTGCTGACTATGTCTTCGAAGGTTCGAATCCTTCACTCACCACCATGTTAAGTCACATATAAGACGCGGGAATAGCTCAGTTGGCTAGAGCGTCAGCCTTCCAAGCTGAGGGTCGCGAGTTCGAGTCTCGTTTCCCGCTCCATAAACTGGGAGCTGTGTGAATTATGTACTTAACAGAAATTACTTCACATAATTAAGCTTTCCTATTATGACTTTAAACATTTTATTATAAATACAAAAAATGTATTTTAAACAATGCCCATATGGCTCAGGGGTAGAGCACTTCCTTGGTAAGGAAGAGGTCGTGAGTTCAAGTCTCACTATGGGCTCCACCCTCTCAATGGTATGGACAAAAGTATTACAATCCTGTAATAGTTCTGTCCATATGGGTATGGGGTCTAAGATAATTTAGGTATAATACTGCCTTTAAAACATTTACGCTAGGAGAAAAAGCATGGCTAAAGAAAAATTTGAACGAACAAAACCGCATGTTAACATCGGTACTATCGGTCACGTTGACCACGGTAAAACTACGCTGACTGCTGCAATTACAGCAGTACTTGCAACTAAGAATGATACAGCTCTTATGGATTACGATCAGATCGATAACGCTCCTGAAGAGAGAGAAAGAGGGATCACAATCGCTACTTCTCACGTAGAGTACGAAACAGAAAACAGACACTATGCTCACGTTGACTGTCCAGGTCACGCGGACTACGTTAAAAACATGATTACTGGTGCTGCTCAAATGGACGGTGCGATCCTTGTTATCGCTGCAACTGATGGACCAATGGCTCAGACTAGAGAGCACATCCTTCTTTCCAAGCAGGTAGGTGTACCATACATTGTTGTATTCTTGAACAAAGAAGACCAACTTGACGAAGAAGATAAAGAAGAGATGCTTGAACTTGTAGAGATGGAAGTACGTGAACTTCTTTCTGAATATGACTTCCCGGGTGACGATACTCCAATCGTAGCTGGTTCTGCTTTCCAGGCATTGGAAGAGGCAAAATCCGGTAAACTTGGTGAATGGTCTGAAAAGATCCTTAAACTTATGGAAGAAGTAGACGCATATATTCCTGAGCCAGAAAGAGAAACTGATAAAGACTTCCTTATGGCGATCGAAGATATCTTTACTATCCAGGGTCGTGGTACTGTTGTAACTGGTAAAGTTGACAGAGGTCAGGTATGTGTTGGTGACGAAGTTGAGATCGTTGGTCTTAAAGATACTCAGAAAACAACTGTAACAGGTGTTGAAATGTTCCGTAAGGAAATGGATTGTGGTATCGCTGGTGACAACTGTGGTGTTCTTATCCGTGGTATCGCTAAAGAAGATGTACAAAGAGGTATGGTTCTTTGTAAACCAGGTTCAATCACACCTCATACTCAGTTCGAAGCTGAAGTATATGTATTGACTAAAGAGGAAGGTGGTAGACACACTCCATTCTTTGACAACTATAGACCACAGTTCTATGTACGTACAACAGACGTTACTGGTTCTGTAAAACTTCAAGAAGGTACTGAGATGGTTATGCCAGGTGATAACGTTAAGATCAACGTTGAACTTATTGCTCCAGTAGCACTTGATGAAGGTACTAGATTCGCTATCCGTGAAGGTGGTAGAACAGTTGGTGCCGGTGTTGTTTCTAAGATCATCGCTTAATAACGCACTGCAAGAGGTTCGCCTCTTGCATATAATATAGGAGATAAGAATGAGAGAAACAGTTCACTTGGGTTGTGAGAAGTGTACAAGACGTAACTATCATACAACAAAGAATAAAAAAACGACAACAGAGAAACTTGCACTGAAGAAATATTGTAAATGGTGTAAAGAACATACTGTTCACAAAGAGATGAAACTGTAAGGTTTCTTCCCTTGTGATAATTTAAATGGTGACCTAAATAGTATTTAGGCCAATAGCTCAGTTGGTAGAGCACTGGTCTCCAAAACCAGGTGCCGGGGGTTCGAGTCCCTCTTGGCCTGCCATAACAAAGGTAACAGACATGGGAAAAATTTCAACATTTATTGCAAACGCGAAAGCGGAGATCCATAAAGTAATATTTCCAACAAAAGTACAAATAAGACAGGCATTTTTAGCAGTTGTTCTCGTAGTAACTGTAATATCAATATTTTTAGCATTGGTTGACCTTTTGATGTCATCAATCGTATCATCAGTTTTATAGGATAAAAGATGGCTTATCAGTGGTATGCAATTCAAACATATTCAGGAAGTGAACAAGCTGTAAAAAGAGCAATTGAGCAACTTGTGGTCGATCATGGTATCGAAGATAAAGTTGAACGTATCGTTGTTCCTACAGAAGAAGTAATTGAAGTTAAAAATGGTGAAAAAAAGATTACGGAAAGAACACTCTATTCCGGTTATGCTTTTGCACATATAGACCTGGATACTGATCTCTGGCACAAGATACAGTCTCTGCCAAGAGTATCTAGATTTATCGGTGAACAAAAGACACCCACACCTCTCAGCGAGGCAGATATCAAAGTGATTTTGGACAAGATGGAGCAGAAAGCTGCCCCAAGGCCTAAAGTCGATTTTGAAACAGGTGAAATGGTACGTATCATAGATGGCCCTTTCGCAAACTTTACGGGTATGGTTGAAGAGTACGATCTTGACCATGGAAAGTTGAAGTTGAATGTTTCAATTTTTGGTAGGAATACACCGGTTGAAATCCTCTACACACAAGTAGAAAAAATCATATAAGACTTAAACGTCAAATCAAATAAAGGAAGAACAGATGGCAAAAAAGATAACTGAAAAGTTCAAAATGATGATCCCTGCCGGATCAGCAAACCCATCACCACCGGTAGGTCCAGCATTGGGTCAGCGTGGTGTTAACATTATGGAGTTTTGTAAAGCGTTTAATGAAAAGACAAAAGATAAAATGGGATTCAAAATTCCTGTTATCGTTACTGTATATGCGGACAGAAGTTTCACATTTGAAACAAAACAACCGCCTGCGAGTGACCTGATCTTGAAAGCTGCAGGACTGAAAAAAGGTACGGACAACCCACTGCTTAACAAAGTAGGGTCTATCACCAAAGCACAACTTGAAGAGATCATTGATCAAAAAATAGCGGATCTTAACACGAATGACAGGGAGATGGCAGCGAATATCATTGCCGGTTCTTGTAGAAGTATGGGTGTTGAAATAGTAGACTAATTTTAAACAAAAGATAATCTTAACCACATGATTTAAAAAATGTGGGAGCAATGAAAGCGGAGAATAGAATGGCAAAAAAAGTAAGTAAAAGAAGAGAAGCACTACTGAAAAAAGTAGATGCGAATAAAGAGTACAGTGTCGATGAGGCAATGGCTACCCTGAAAGACCTTAAATCAGCGAAATTTGATGAGACAGTTGAAGTTGCATTGAACCTGAATGTAGATCCAAGACACGCTGACCAAATGGTAAGAGGTTCTGTTGTACTGCCTCACGGTACAGGGAAAAAAGTAAGAGTAGCGGTATTTGCAAAAGATACGAAAGCAGACGAAGCAAAAGCTGCTGGTGCGGAGCTTGTAGGTTCAACAGAGCTTATCGAGTCTATCCAGGCTGGAAATATTGATTTCGATATCGTGATCTCTACTCCAGATATGATGGGTGTTCTTGGAAAAGTAGCAAGAATCCTTGGGCCAAAAGGTTTAATGCCAAACCCAAAAACAGGTACAGTGACTATGGATGTCGCCAAAGCGGTTGAAAATGCAAAAGGCGGACAGGTAAACTATAGAGTCGATAAAAAAGGTAATATTCATGCAGGTATCGGAAAAATCTCTTTCGATGCGGAAAAACTGAGAGAGAATTTCAATACTTTTGTTGAGAGTATCAATAAAGCAAAACCTGCATCTGCAAAGGGTCGATATATTACTAATGCTGCAATATCATTGACAATGAGTCCTTCTATCACACTTGATGCTGCAGAAGTTATGGAAATAAAATAAACAATTTTTTAAACTGCCGGCAGAAATCTGTCTGCCGGCAGTTTTTCCAGGTTTTACCAAGTAGAAGTTTTGAAGTTCTACTTGTTAAGACTTAGGTCGTTTATCTTAGGCTGAAGATAATAGGGGCGAAAGCTTAATTAGTATACTTGAAAAAGTATATGTGTATGGTGTTTCCATATACCCTGTTAGAAGGTCGGAAGGAGAAGAGTATGACAAGAACTAGAAAAGAAGAACTAGTTGCAGAAATGACAGCGGAATTCAAAGATGCCGGTGCCATCATCGTTTGTGATTACAAAGGTATGACTGTTGAAAATCTTGAAGTTGTAAGGAATCTTGCAAAAGCTGAAGATACAAAAGTCAAAGTCATTAAAAACAAACTTGCTGCAATCGCATTGGAAAATGCAGGTTGTGAAGCAGTTGATTTTAAAGATACGAACCTTGTGATCTGGGGTGATACACAGGTACTTCCTTGTAAAATCGCTGATAAGGCAGCAACTGAATTCAAAGACAGTTTTTCTATTAAAACTGGATTGATCGAAGGTAAAGTCGCAAGTATGGAAACCATTAATGCAATGGCGAAACTTCCAACAAGAGACGAGCTTATCGGTATGCTTCTTAATGTCTGGAATGCACCGGTACAGAACTTTACTATCGGCTTGAACGCATTGGCTGCAAAATTAGAAGAAGCATAGAAATGATGTAGGGTCGGTTTACCGACCAATATCATTGATTACTGGGCGTTGGTCGGTAAACCGACCCTACAATTAATTATATATATTTTAAGGAATTAAAAATGGCAATAACTAAAGAAGATGTATTAGAGTTTATCTCAAACATGTCAGTACTTGAACTGTCTGAGTTGGTAAAAGAGTTTGAAGAGAAGTTTGGCGTATCTGCACAGGCTACTGTTGTAGCTGCTGGTGGTGCTGCTGCAGGCGGTGAAGCTGCTGAAGAGCAAACAGAATTCAACGTAGTGCTTACAGATGCAGGTGCTAAGAAAATCAACGCTATCAAAGTTGTAAGAGCGATCACTGGTCTTGGTCTTAAAGAGGCTAAAGCTGCAGTTGAAGAGACACCAAGCGTACTTAAAGAGGGTGTATCTAAAGAGGAAGCTGAAGAGATCAAAAAACAAATCGAAGAAGCTGGTGCTTCTTGTGAGCTTAAATAAGCCTTCTTATTTAAGAGAGCTTGGGCAGACTGCCTGAGCTCAGATATATAACTGCATAGATATACTGATAAACTATTCGGAGACATTTCATACCCTCCTCTAATAGTTTCTTTGTGTATCTAACATTTAGAGACCATCTAAACAAACGAGATATTAATACAACCATACTAACCAACCATTCATAAGGATAAACATGTTAAATTCTTTGCATTCTGGTAACAGACTCCGTGTCGACTTTTCAAAAACCCCAAGAGAAATCGAAATTCCAAATTTGCTTCAACTTCAACAAAAAAGTTATGAAGATTTTCTGATGCTAGGCGAAAAAGACAGAAAAAACTCTACCTTGGAGAGAGTTTTCAGATCTGCTTTCCCTATTCATGATCAGCAAAACAGACTGACTCTGACCTATAAAAACTCAGAGATCATCAAGCCTAAATATACTGTAAGAGAGTGTATGGAAAGAGGATTGACCTATTCTGTCTCACTAAAGATGAATATCGCACTGACCATCTGGAACAGAGATGAAAAAACAGGTGAAAAACTTGATCCCAAAGAGATCAAGGAACAGGCAGTATTCGTTCGTGATATACCATTGATGACAGACAGGACTTCGTTTGTTGTCAACGGTGTTGAAAGAGTTATTGTAAATCAGCTTCACAGATCTCCCGGCGTTATCTTTAAAGAAGAAGAGGGTACGACGGTTGCAAGCAAACTGCTTTACTCGGCACAGATCATTCCTGACCGTGGTTCATGGTTGTACTTTGAATATGATGCAAAAGATATCCTTTATGCACGTATCAATAAAAGAAGAAAAATTCCTGTTACGATCCTTTTCCGGGCGTTGGATTACTCCAAAGACGATATTGTCAAACTTTTCTACTCAACCAAAGAGATATCCATTAAGGAAAACCGATTCCTTGTACGTTTCGATGCAGAAGATTTTGGCGGCAGGGCAGAGTACGATGTCAAAGATATGGATGGAAATACCATTGTCAATGCAGGGAAAAGACTGACAAAGAAAAAAGCGCAAAAATTGATCGAAGAGGGTCTGGAGTGGATTGAATATCCTCTGGATGTACTTATGGAGAGACACTTGGCAGCGCCGGTAATCGACCAGGAGAGCGGTGAAGTACTGTATGATGTGGTTACTCCGCTTGATGAAGCGAAACTTAAAAAGATGATCGAGCAGGGAATTGACAAAATAGAGATCATCAACGACCTTGCAGAGGGTGCCGATATGTCTATTATCAATGCATTCATTGCGGATAATGAAAGTTTGAGACTTCTCAAGCAGACAGAAGAGATCGATGATGAGAATGTACTCTCAGCAATCCGTATCTATAAAGTGATGAGACCGGGTGAACCGGTAACACCTGAAGCGGCAAAAGCATTTTTGAAGCAACTTTTCTTCGATCCGGAAAGATATGATCTGACAAAAGTCGGACGTATGAAAATGAACCATAAACTTGGATTGAACATTCCTGAATATGCAACGGTTCTGACTGCGGAAGACCTTATCAATACAGTAAAGTATCTGATCAAAGTGAAAAACGGACAGGGGCATATCGATGACCGTGACCACCTTGGAAACCGTCGTATTCGAGCGATTGGTGAACTGCTTGGAAACGAACTTCACAACGGACTCGTCAAGATGCAAAAGGCCATCAGGGACAAAATGACAACAATTTCCGGTACCCTTGACGAATTGATGCCACATGATCTTGTAAACTCGAAAATGATCACCAATACGATCCTTGAGTTCTTCTCGTCAGGTCAGTTGTCACAGTTTATGGACCAGACAAACCCACTTTCGGAAGTGACACACAAAAGACGTCTTTCTGCGCTGGGAGAAGGCGGCCTTGTCAAAGAGAGAGCCGGTTTTGAAGTTCGGGATGTTCACCCGACACACTATGGACGTATCTGTCCGATCGAGACACCGGAAGGGCAGAATATTGGTCTGATCAACACTTTGGCAACCTACTCGAAAGTCAATGAACATGGATTTATCGAAGCACCGTATAAAGTGGTCAAAGACGGAAAAGTGACAGATGAGATCGTTTATGTAACGGCAACACAGGAAGAGGATAAATGTATCGCACCGGCATCAACCAAAGTTGATGAGAACGGCTATATTGTTGAAGATCTGATCGAAACAAGACTCAATGGGAATATTGAGTTGAATGACAGAAGCAGAGTAGATCTGATCGATATCTCTCCATTGATGATTTCCGGTTCGGCGGCAGCCCTTATCCCGTTCCTGGAGCACGATGATGCCAACCGTGCCCTGATGGGATCGAACATGCAGCGCCAGGCAGTACCATTGTTGAAGACGGATGCACCTATCGTAGGTACAGGAATGGAAGCGATTGTTTCCCGTGATGCCTGGGAGTGTGTAAAAGCCAAAAGAGCCGGAACAGTTGAAAAAGTCGATGCCAAAAATATTTATGTTATGGGGGAAGATGAGAGCGGTGTTTTCATTGACCATTATCCTCTTGAGAAAAATATGAGAACCAACCAGAACACTACCTTTACCCAAACTCCTATTGTAAAACTTGGAGACAAAGTAGAGGCTAGACAGGTTATTGCCGACGGTGCCAATATGGATCAGGGAGAATTGGCGATCGGTAAAAATATGATGGTTGCATTTATGCCTTGGTATGGATACAACTATGAAGATGCGATTATTATTTCCGAAAAGGTCATTAGGGAAGATACTTTCACTTCTGTCCATACCTATGAAAAAGAGGTAGAAGCAAGAGAACTGAAACACGGTACGGAAGAGATTACCCGAGATATTCCAAATATCCGTGAAGATGAACTGCTCCACCTTGATGAGAGCGGTATTGTCCAGATAGGTACTTATGTTAAGCCGGGAATGATCCTGGTTGGTAAAGTGAGTCCTAAAGGGGAAATCAAACCAACTCCTGAAGAGAGGCTGCTTAGAGCGATTTTCGGTGAAAAAGCAGGACATGTTGTAAATAAATCACTCTACTGCCCCGCTTCCATGGAAGGTGTGGTTGTCGATATTAAAGTATTTACCAAAAAAGGCTATGAAAAAGATGCCAGGGCTATCCAGGCATACGAAGAAGAGAAAGCTGTCCTTGATTCTGACCACCATGACCAACTGCTTATGATAGACAGGGAAGAGATACTCCGTATCGCACACTATCTGTCTACCCAAGAGTTGACTAAAGATGTTGCAATAGGTGACAATGAGTATAAAGCGGGAAGCAAAATACCTGAAGAGATGATCAAGGGTGTGAACAGGTTTGCACTCAGGGGAGTTGTACAGTCCTATTCTGATGATGTACAAAATGAATATGAGTCATTGAAAAACTATTTCCTCAAGCAGAAAAAAAGACTCAAAAATGACCATGAAGAGAAATTGTCAGTACTTGAAAAAGATGATATCCTGCCATCGGGTGTGACTAAACTGGTCAAGATCTATATCGCAACGAAACGAAAACTGAAAGTCGGAGACAAGATGGCTGGACGTCACGGAAACAAAGGTATTGTTTCAAATATCGTTCCTGAAATCGATATGCCATATATGGAAGACGGAAGACCTGTTGAGATCATTCTTAACCCTCTTGGGGTACCGTCTCGTATGAATATTGGGCAGATCCTTGAAGTGCACCTTGGATTGGTTGGTAAAAGACTTGGAGAACAGATTCAGGATCTCTTCGATCAAAAACAGGAAGATTTTGTCAAAGAACTCAGAGCGAAAATGATTGAAATTGCAGATGTGGCAAAACTGATGAATGCAAAAGAGCTTTTGAACAGTATGAGTGATGAGGAGCTGATCCGCTATGGTAGAGACTGGTCAACCGGTGTCAAATTCGCTGCACCTGTCTTTGAAGGAGCAAACCAGGCAGAGTTCGACAAACTCTTCGAACTTGCCAAGATCGACAGTGATGGGAAAATGACGCTTTACGACGGAAAGACCGGAGAACAGATGATAGAGCGTGTAAATGTCGGTTATATGTATATGCTGAAACTGCACCACCTTGTAGACGAGAAAGTACACGCACGTTCAACCGGGCCATACTCTCTGGTAACACAGCAGCCTGTTGGTGGTAAAGCACTCTTCGGTGGACAGAGATTCGGGGAGATGGAAGTATGGGCGCTTGAAGCCTATGGTGCGTCACATATCCTCAAAGAGATGCTGACGATCAAATCGGATGATGTAGAAGGTAGGGCAAGAGCCTACAGAGCGATCACCAAAGGTGAATCTGTTCCTGCATCCGGTGTACCGGAAACTATGTTCGTCTTGACCAAAGAGCTTCAGGCATTGGGTCTTGATGCAGAATTATATGAGAGTAAAAAAGAAGTGGAGGGTGAAGATGAGTAAGTTTTTAGAGAATTTAACACCAATTGATCTAAACAGTGATGATAGACCGCAGGATATTGCCGCATTACAATTGCGAGTGGCAAGTCCCGAAAAGATCCTTTCCTGGAGTTATGGTGAAGTAAAAAAACCTGAGACAATTAACTACAGGACACTCAAACCTGAGAGAGACGGACTCTTCTGTGCGAAGATCTTTGGTCCGATCAGAGACTATGAGTGTCTGTGTGGAAAATACAAGAAGATGCGTTACAAAGGTGTAGTTTGTGAGAAATGTGGTGTTGAAGTTACCTCTTCCAAGGTAAGAAGAAACCGTATGGGGCATATTGACCTTATCGCACCTGTTGCACACATCTGGTATGTTTCATCGTTACCTTCAAGAATCGGTACCCTTCTTGGTGTTAAAATGAAAGATTTGGAGAGAGTACTTTATTATGAAGCCTATATTGTCAAAACACCTGGCGATGCTTCTTATGACAGTGCTGGTACGAATCCGCTTCAAAAATATGATGTACTCAATGAAGAGCAGTATCAGCAGATCATGCAGCGTTTCGGAGATACGGAACTGGATGCAAGAATGGGTGGAGAGATTGTCCAGGAACTTCTTGCGGAGCTTGATCTTGTAGAGATGTTTTCACAGCTTAAAGAGGAGATTCAGGCAACCAAATCCGAAGCGAAAAGAAAAACGATCGTAAAAAGACTGAAAGTCATCGAAGCATTCCTGCACTCAGGAAACAGACCTGAATGGATGATGTTGACACAACTTCCGGTACTCCCGCCGGACCTTAGGCCTCTGGTAAGCCTTGACGGCGGTAAATTTGCGGTTTCTGATGTGAATGACCTTTACAGAAGAGTGATCAACCGTAACCAGCGTTTGAAAAGACTGGTAGAGCTTGATGCACCTGAGATCATTGTCAGAAATGAAAAGCGTATGCTTCAAGAGGCTGTAGATGCACTGTTTGACAACGGTAGACGCGGTAATGCCGTTAAAGGCGCAAACAAGAGGCCACTGAAATCACTTTCAGAAGTGATTAAAGGTAAGCAGGGGCGTTTCCGTCAAAACCTTCTCGGTAAACGTGTTGACTTTTCCGGGCGTTCAGTTATCGTTGTCGGCCCTGACCTTAGAATGGACCAGTGTGGTCTGCCTAAGAAGATGGCAATCGAGCTCTTCAAACCGCATTTGATGGCGAAACTGGAAGAGAAAGGATATGCTACGACGCTTAAACAGGCGAAGAAGATGATCGAGAAACAGGAGAATGAAGTTTGGGAGTGTCTTGAAGAGGTAGTTGAGAACTATCCCGTTCTTCTGAACCGTGCTCCGACACTGCACAAACTCTCTATTCAGGCGTTCCATCCAAGATTGATAGAAGGGAAAGCGATTCAACTCCATCCTCTGGTATGTTCCGCATTTAATGCTGACTTCGACGGTGACCAGATGGCGGTACACGTACCACTTTCAGACGAAGCGATTGCTGAAGCGAAAGTGTTGATGCTTGCATCGATGAACATTCTTCTCCCGGCTTCGGGTAAAGCGATTGCAGTACCTTCTCAGGATATGATTTTGGGACTGTACTACCTTACACTTGAAAAGAACGATGTCAAAGGAGAGCACAAACTCTTTGCCAATGTCGAAGAGGTTGAAATTGCATTTGAGCAAAATGCCTTGGATCTAAATGCACGTATCAGGACAGTGATAGAGGGCCGTATTGCTACCTCTACTGCGGGAAGATTGATTTTGAAGTCGATCATTCCGGATTATGTACCGGAAAAATACTGGAATAAAGTCTTGAAGAAAAAAGATATCGGTATTCTGGTTGACTATATCTATAAAATAGGTGGTGTAGCAGAAACAGCAGGTTTCCTTGACAACTTGAAAGATATGGGTTTCAGATATGCGACAAAAGTAGGTGTTTCCATCTCTATTGACGATATTAAAATCCCTGAACTCAAAGAAGAGCGCGTACTCTCGGCTAAAAATGAGGTAAAAGAGATTCAGAGACAATTTGCAGCGGGTCTCTTGACCGACCAGGAGCGATACAACAAGATTATCGATATCTGGACGGATGCAAACAATGCCATTGCAGAAGGTTTGATGAGCCTGATCAAGAAGGACAAAGATGGTTTCAACTCAGTGCATATGATGGCCGATTCAGGGGCAAGGGGTTCTGCAGCCCAAATCAGGCAGCTCTCCGGTATGAGGGGTCTGATGGCGAAATCTGACGGATCGATTATTGAAACACCGATTACCTCGAACTTCCGTGAAGGGTTGAATGTACTTGAGTACTTTATTTCTACCCACGGTGCCAGAAAAGGTCTTGCCGATACAGCGCTTAAGACAGCGAATGCCGGTTACTTGACAAGAAAGCTGATCGATGTTGCCCAAAATGTGAAGATATCCATGAATGACTGTGGTACACACGAAGGTGTTGAAGTTTCAGATATCGTTGTGGGTAATGAGATGATCGAACCTTTGGCGGACAGAATCTATGGCCGTATACTTGCAGAAGATATTATCGACCCTATTACTTCAGAAGTACTTGTTTCGGAAGGAACAATGATAGATGAAGAGACTGCGGCGAGAGTACAGGAAGCAGGTGTAAGATCGGTAGTGATGAGAGCGCCATCATCATGTAAGGCACCAAAAGGCATTTGTGCAAAATGTTATGGATTGAACATGGCTGATAACAAAATTGTCAAAAGAGGCGAGGCGGTCGGTGTTATTGCAGCGCAATCAATCGGTGAGCCAGGAACCCAGCTGACACTTCGTACTTTCCACACCGGTGGTACGGCAACTGCAGGAAAAGAAGAGCGTTCTGTCGTTGCATCCAAAGAAGGTTTCGTACGATATTACAACCTTTCTGTTTACCGTAACAGGGAAGGCAACCTGATTGTTGCAAACAGAAGAAATGCCGGTGTCCTTCTGGTTGAGCCGAAGATTAAAGCTGTTACTTCAGGAAAAGTTTCAATTGTCGTTACCCACGATGAAGTTGTTATTTCGGTTATCAGTGAAAGCAATGATGAAGTGAAGTACAACCTGAGAAAGTCTGACGTAGCAAAATCGAATGAGCTTGCCGGTGTTGCCGGTAAAATTGAAGGGAAACTTTTCCTGCCGCTTAAAAACGGGGATAAAGTAGAAGAAGGCGACTCTATTGTTGAAGTGATCAATGAAGGGTGGTCTGTACCAAGCCGTATTCCATTTGCTTCAGAATTGAAAGTGGAAGATGGTGCTCCTGTAACACAGGAAGTAAAAGCAGAGTCAAAAGGTACCGTGAAATTCTTCCTTCTGAAGGGTGACTATCTTGAAGCGACAGACAAATTCAATGCCGGTACAAAAGTAGATGAAAAAGGGCTTTTTGCCGTGATCGTTGATGAAAACAACAGAGAGGCAGCAAGACACTACATCTCAAGAGGTTCGATCGTCCAGGTAGAGAGTAATGCTTCCGTAGAAAGGGGAGATACCCTTTCCGCACCGGAAGTGGCGACTCAAGTTGTTATTGCTGAGTGGGATCCTTATTCTGAGCCTATTATCGCTGAGCAGAAAGGAACATTGAAGTTTGAAGATATTATTTCCGGTGTGACTGTCGTCGAACAGTTTGACGAAGTGACAGGAGATACAAGGCTTGAATTGAATGAATATATTCCAGCGGCATACAAGCCTGCCATTATCCTGGCAACGGAGTCGGGAGAACTTATCCGTTATCAATTGGATCCGAAAACAATCCTTTTCGTCCATGATGGAGATGAAGTAAGTATTGCTGACATTTTGGCAAAAACACCAAAAGCTGCGATCAAATCAAAAGATATTACCGGGGGTCTTCCAAGAGTATCCGAACTCTTTGAAGCAAGACGCCCGAAAGATATTGCACTGATCGCGCAGATTGACGGTACAGTAAGTTTTGGAAAACCGTTGCGTGGAAAAGAACGACTGATTATTACAGGGGACAACGGCCAGATTACAGAACAGTTCATCGACAAAAATAAAGTTGCCCTGGTACATACAGGCGAGTATGTCCATGCTGGTGAGAAATTGACTGACGGTGTGGTATCGAGCCATGATATTCTTGCGGCACTTGGAGAGAAAGCGCTCTATGAATATATTGTTTCGGAAGTACAGATGGTTTACCGAAGACAAGGGGTTAATATTTCAGATAAACACATTGAAATCGTAACTTCCCAGATGATGAGACAGGTAAAAGTCGTCGATAGTGGGGATTCCAACTTTATTGCCGGTGATATCGTTTCAAGACGTAAATTCCAGGAAGAGAATGAAAGAGTGATCAAACTTGGAGGCGAGCCGGCAATTGCTGAACCGATGCTGGTCGGTATTACCCGTGCCGCGGTCGGCGCAGACTCCATCATCTCTGCAGCTTCATTCCAGGATACGACTAAAGTCTTGACCTCTGCCTCTATCGCAGGAACGGTGGATACGCTCGAAGACCTTAAAGAGAACGTGGTTATCGGTCGTCTTATCCCTGTCGGTACAGGAATGATAAATACGGAAGATGTAAATATCCAAGCAGCACAACAATAACTGTTTTTCAGGTTCCTCTTGATACAGAGGAGCCTCTCCCCTCCCGCAACCTTTCCATATTTCAGAAAAATGAAAGAAATTTTCGGTACAATACATCTCTATTTTTCTATCGTTATACAATTTTAATGCATGGTCTGTGGATTAAGATGGTGTAACAGCCAAGATTCAATTCGCTCATAGAGCAACTAAACAAATTTAGAAAGGAAACGATTTGCCAACAATTAACCAATTGATTCGTAAAGAACGTAAAAAGGTGATTAAAAAGTCCAAATCACCAGCGCTTGAGAGTTGTCCTCAAAGAAGAGGTGTATGTACAAGAGTATATACAACAACTCCTAAAAAACCAAACTCTGCTTTGAGAAAAGTAGCGAAAGTAAGATTGACATCAGGTTATGAGGTTATCTCATATATCGGTGGTGAGGGCCACAACCTTCAGGAACACTCCATTGTACTTGTACGTGGCGGTAGGGTTAAAGACCTTCCAGGGGTGAAGTATCACATCGTTCGTGGTGCGCTTGATGCCTCAGGTGTTGCAAACAGAAAAGTTGCAAGATCCAAATACGGAACTAAGAGACCTAAGTAATTCTGGCCTTCAGGGTTTGAGTGAAGTTGTCACGGCAGCGTGAAACAGATAGGTTGAGTTTAGCTTAGTAATGAGCTTGAGCAGGTATTCATCGATAAACCTTTGGGGATGATACTTGAGTAAATCAATTTAGATTGAAGATAAGGAATAATTAATGAGAAGAAGAAAAGCTCCCGTTAGACCGGTATTGCCAGATCCAGTATACGGTTCTAAAGTATTGACAAAATTTATCAATACAGTTATGCTTGACGGCAAAAAAAGTGTTGCGCAAAAAGTTGTTTACTCTGCGCTGGAGAGAATTGAATCAAAAACAGGTGAAAAAGCTATCGATGTGTTTAACAAAGCAATGGATAACGTCAAGCCTGTTATGGAAGTGAAATCAAGAAGAGTCGGTGGGGCCACTTATCAAGTGCCTATCGAAGTCAGACCTGTAAGACAGCAATCCCTTGGTATCCGATGGATCGTTGATGCAGCAAGAAAAAGAAATGAAAGAACAATGATGGAGCGCCTCAGCAATGAGCTTATGGATGCTGCAACTGAAAAAGGTTCTGCTTTCAAGAAGAAAGAAGATACATATAAAATGGCAGAAGCGAATAAAGCATTTGCACACTACAGATGGTAAGGAAGTAAGGTATGCCTAGAAGTCATAAACTTGAAGATGTAAGAAATATCGGTATTGCTGCGCACATCGATGCAGGAAAAACGACAACAACAGAAAGAATCCTTTTCTATACAGGTGTTGAACACAAGATCGGTGAAGTTCACGATGGTGCAGCGACAATGGACTGGATGGAGCAGGAGCAGGAGCGTGGAATTACTATTACTTCTGCCGCGACTACTTGTGAATGGTTGGGTAAACAGATCAACATCATAGACACTCCGGGCCACGTTGACTTTACAATCGAAGTTGAGAGATCTATGAGAGTTCTTGACGGTGCCGTATCTGTATTCTGTGCAGTTGGTGGGGTTCAACCGCAGTCTGAGACAGTTTGGAGACAGAGAAACCGGTATGGTGTACCTTCATTGGTTTTCGTGAATAAAATGGATAGAACAGGTGCTGATTTCCTTGAAGTTGAAAGACAGATCAGAGACAGACTCAAAGGGAATCCGCTTGTAATTCAGCTTCCTATTGGAGCAGAAGAGAATTTCGAAGGTGTTGTTGACCTTGTGAAGATGAAAGAGATCGTTTGGGATGCAGATGCCGAAATGGGTTCTGCATACCATGAACAGGAAATTCGTCCTGAACTTCAAGAACAGGCGGAAGAATTTAGAGAAAAATTGATCGAAGGTATTTCCGAAGTTGACGGTAATGAAGAACTTATGGAAAAATATATGGAAGGTGAAGAACTGACAACAGAAGAGATCATGGCGGGTATTAAATCTGCATGTATCAATATGCACGTAGTTCCAATGCTTCCGGGTACTGCATTCAAAAACAAAGGTGTTCAGACACTTCTTGATGCAGTTGTTTACTACCTTCCGTCTCCGGTTGAAGCGCCGGCGATCAAAGGTACAAAAATGGAAGATGAGAATGAAGAAGTCACTGTTGAGTCTACAGATGACGGCCCATTCGCTGCACTTGCATTTAAAATCATGACTGACCCGTTTGTCGGACAGTTGACATTTATTCGTGTCTATAGAGGTTCTTTGGAGTCAGGTTCTTATGTACTTAACTCTACTAAAGAGAAGAAAGAGCGTGTTGGCCGTATCATGAAAATGCACGCAATCAAAAGAGAAGAGATCGCAGAAATCTATGCCGGAGAAATTGGTGCGGTTGTCGGTCTTAAAAATACAACGACTGGAGATACGCTCTGTTCAGACAAAGATAAAGTGGTTCTTGAAAGAATGGATTTTCCGGATCCTGTTATCTCTGTTGCAGTTGAGCCTAAAACAAAAGCAGACCAGGAAAAAATGGGTATTGCATTGAGTAAACTTGCGGCAGAAGATCCTTCTTTCCGTGTGAATACTGATGAAGAATCAGGCCAGACAATTATTTCAGGAATGGGTGAACTTCACCTTGAAATCCTTGTTGACCGTATGAAAAGAGAATTCAAAGTTGAAGCGGAAGTGGGTGCACCACAGGTTGCTTACCGTGAAACGATCCGTAAGGCGGTCCAAAAAGAGTACAAGTATGCAAAACAGTCTGGTGGTCGTGGACAGTTCGGTCACGTATACCTTAAGATCGAGCCGCTTGAGCCAGGTTCTGGTTACGAGTTTGTTGATGAGATTAAAGGTGGGGTTGTACCGAAAGAGTTTATTCAGCCAGTCAATAAAGGTATCCAGGAAGCGATGCAAAGAGGTATCCAGGCAGGTTATCCGGTAGAAGACGTTAAGGTCACACTTTATGATGGTTCCTACCATGATGTCGACTCCTCTGAAATGGCATTTAAATTGGCAGGTTCAATGGGATTCCGTGAAGGAGCGAGAGAGGCAAACCCTGTGATTCTCGAACCAATGATGAAAGTGGAAGTAGAAGTTCCTGAAGAGTTTATGGGTGATGTCATCGGTGACGTTGCAAAAAGACGTGGACAGGTAAATGGTATGGATGACAGAGCAGGCAACAAGATTGTGAATGCATTCGTACCACTCTCTGAAATGTTTGGTTACTCAACAGACCTTCGTTCTATGACTCAAGGTCGTGCGACATACGCAATGGAATTCGATCACTATGAGGAAGTTCCAAGTAACGTAGCTAAAGAGATCATCGAAAAGCGTAACAGCTAATTTCGGCTTTCTTTACCATATCTCTGACCGAATGGGCTTTGCTCCGTTCGGTCACTTACTTCTATGTAATCTCCCTCTTTCCGCAAATCTCATTCGATCAAATCTATAGCAAATTAACTTTGAACTTAACTATTATGAAGATAGTCAGTTAATATTTAAGGAAAACCACATGAAAGTTATCATTGATCTTATAGAAGATATCAGAGAATCTATTGGCAATGCTGAGGATTTTGAGCTCAGAGCAGGTCTTTTAAAAGAAGACAAGGATCATCTGTCAAAACTGATCTATGCAGGTGAAGCACCTTTGAATGCATTTGTATTGGATGAGTCAAAAAAGCAACTGATTTTCAAAATTGACAGCAGCAGTACAAAAATATATGTAGGGGAGCTGCTCTCTCATCTTTTGGCCTTGAGTATGGATGCAATGATATATGAGCTTAAAATGGCTGTCAATGTACAGTATACAGATGTTGAGATCATCGGGTTTGGTAAAAATGAAGAGGAGAGAAGCTATATCCTCTTTATAAAACTATAAGAAAAAGTAGAGAGAAGGGTAAAAGAGAGTAAGTCTCTATAATCCCGCTTCTTGGATGGCTTCTGTCTGGGCATGTGCGATTAGAGGGTCGATGACCAGTTTAAGATTGCCGTTATTCATCACATCATCGAGAGCATAGAGCGTCAAACCGATGCGGTGGTCTGTCAGTCTGTTCTGTGGATAATTGTACGTTCTGATCTTCTCCGACCTGTCTCCCGAACCTACCTGGAGTTTCCTCTGGCTTGAAGTTTCATCCAACTGTTTCTGGAGTTCCGCTTCGTAAACCCTTGCTTTCAGTACTTTCATTGCTTTGTCCCTATTCTTATGTTGGGATTTTTCATCCTGAATTGAAACAACAATACCGGTAGGTATATGCGTAAGTCGAACAGCCGAATCGGTAGTGTTAACACACTGCCCGCCACATCCACTGGCACGAAATACATCCATGCGGATCTCATTTGGCTTGATATTTACTTCGACATCATCTACCTCCGGGATAACAGCCACCGTAATAGCGGAGGTATGTACCCGCCCTTGTGTTTCTGTATCAGGAACACGCTGTACACGGTGCGTTCCTGCTTCATATTTGAGCTGGGAATAGACCCCCTCGCCCTTAACCTGGGCAATCAGCTCTTTGTATCCGCCTGCAGTTCCGTCATTGGTACTGACAATTTCTACTTTCCAGCCCATCTGTTCGGCATAACGTGAATACATTTTAAAGACATCGGCGACAAAAAGTGCACTCTCATCCCCACCTGCACCGGCACGCAGTTCGATAAAGATATTCTTGTCGTCGTTTTTATCTTTTGGAATCATGAGAATTTTGATCTCCTCTTCCAGGGTAGGCAGCATTGGCTCCAGTTCAGCCAACTCCTCTTTTGCAAGGTCTCCCAGCTCAGCATCACCCAAAAGCTCCTTATTCTCTTCTATGGCATCTGCCGTCTCAATATAGAGTTTTGCTTTTTCAACCAGCTCGGCAAGTCCTGACTGCTCTTTGCTGAGTTCTGTCATTCTCGTAATATCGCTTGCAATGTCAGGTGAACTTAAAAGTTTGCTGATCTCGTCATATCTGTTAATGAAAGGTTGTAGTTTTTCTTTGAACATAGGCGTTCTTTATGTTAGATTTTTAAATAGGAGGAGGGCCGAAACTGCTTATGCAGCTTCGATTTTGTTTACCATTTTATGAAGACGGCTTACTTTTCTAGCAGCAGTTGTTTTTTTGATAAAACCTTTGCTTACGAGAGAGTGGATCTGTTTGTTTGCTATTTTAAAAGCTTCTTCGGCTGCAGTTTTATCTGCAGCAGCTACCGCTTCATGTACAGCTTTTGTGATGTTTTTGATTCTTGTTCTGTAGTATCTGTTTCTTTCAGTTCTTACAGCAGTTTGCAAAATACGTTTTTTTGCTGATTTATTGTTTGCCATTTGGTATTCCTTCATTTTATGTATTGTCTCAAAATTTACAGCCAGTATCCTACTGAACTGTTTCGAGTGAAATTAGTGCGCGAATGATATCGAAAATAATATTAAAGATTTATTAATTTTATACAAAACCCATAGATAAAAAAAGAAGGCATATAGTTGTTATTAATCTATATTAAAGTAAAATTAGTAATTTAGTTTAAAATATAAGGAAATTATTTTGACACTCTTTGGAACAGATGGGGTACGTGGAAAAGCAGGCAAGAAAGTAAGTGCAATCAAGGCAATGAGATTGGCAATGGCTACAGGTATATACTTCAAACAGTATGCCCGCACCAAAAAAATACTGGTAGGGAAAGATACGAGGCGAAGCGGTTACATGATAGAAAATGCTATTGTTTCCGGTTTGACGGCAGTGGGGTTTGATGTTGTTCAGATAGGCCCCATGCCGACACCGGCTATAGCGTTTTTGACAGCAAATATGCGTTGTGATGCAGGAATTATGATTTCGGCGAGCCATAACCCGTATTATGATAACGGAATTAAGTTTTTTGACTGGTTTGGCAATAAACTCAATCGTGAGAAAGAGGAAGAGATCGAAGCAATTTATGAAGATGATGACCGTATAGAAGCTGCGCAGGTAACGAATAAAGAAATTGGAAAGTCAAAAAGGATCGATGACGTTATCGGCCGCTATATTGTACATATCAAGAATTCGTTTCCTGCAGAGTTGACACTGTGGGGCAAACGTGTTGTCATAGATTGTGCCAATGGAGCGGGGTATATTGTCGGTCCTACCATTTTACAGGAGCTGGGGGCGGATGTCATTGTTCTTGGAGACAAGCCCAATGGTTTCAACATTAACGAAGGATGTGGAGCCATGCACCCGGAATATCTTGCCAAAGCGGTACTGGAGTACAGGGCTGATGTCGGGATTGCGCTTGACGGGGATGCGGACAGGCTTGTGATGGTCGATGAAAAGGGTGAAGTGGTCGATGGAGACAAACTGATGGGTGTACTTGCAGTACATTTGAAGAAACAGGGTAAACTCAAAGGCAATGGTATGGTCGCAACCGTTATGAGTAACCAGGGCCTGGATGAATATCTGGCATCAAACGGGATCACGCTATACCGTTCGGCTGTCGGAGACAAAAATGTAGTTGAAATGATGCAGAAGAGAGACCTGAACTTTGGTGGTGAACAGAGTGGGCATATTATTTTTTCCGATTATGCGAAGACAGGAGACGGTATTTCAAGTGCACTGCAGGCGTTGGCATACCTGGTAGAGAGTGGAGGTGTAGCGAGTGAAGTGTTCAACCCTTACGAATCTTATCCTCAAATGCTTGTGAATCTTCCTGTGAATGAAAAAAGAGATTTTGCCTCTATTGAAGAGTTGGATACATTAAAAGAAAAAGTGGAAAAAGCAGGAATGAGACACCTCTTCAGATATTCAGGAACAGAAAACAAAATACGTCTTTTGCTGGAAGGTAAAGATGAAAGGGCACTTGAAAATATGATGGAAGAGTGTGAACAGTTCTTTAAACGGGTACTTGCCTAAGTATGCGTGGCATAGTTGTATTTTTACTGGTAGCCGTGGGCACATTCATTATTGACCAGAATATCAAATCTCTTTTTGTAGAAGGGTATTACCATGCCGGCAAGTGTATCGACCTTGCCTTGCATTATAATAGAGGCGTGGCCTTTTCCATGTTCTCTTTTGTAGGCCCTTACCTAAAATGGATTCAGAGCCTTTTTATTGTGGCTATACTGGCTTATGCAGTAAAAGAAAAGTATTGTAAGCGTTATGCTTTCCCTCTTGGGCTTTTGCTGGGTGGTGCGGTTGGAAATGTATATGACAGATTTATCCACGGCGGTGTCGTAGACTACATTGCTTGGCACTGCGGTTTTAATTTTGCAGTATTCAACTATGCAGATGTCGCGATAGATATAGCTATTGCATGGATTCTTGTTAAAATGTACTTTTCCCCTGAAATTACTAGTAAAACATGAAAATTTTTTATACTTTCATTATATATATAGGCATACTTTCCGCAACGATTACTTCTATTGATATCCGTCCTCAAAACCCAAAGAAAGATGCTGCTTCTATTAAAATTTTGGATCAAAAAGAGTTATTTTTCCAAACAGTAAACGGAGTTACATTTTCTGAAATTTCAGATTTGGCATATTATCCCGGGAAAAAGAAGCTTTTTATGGTTAGTGACGAGGGAAAACTGTTTACGTTCAAAGCAGAATTCGGCAATAAAATTAAATTGTTAAAAGCAGTGGATGCTGTAGAACTGGCTAAAAAAAACGGTAAACCTTTTAAACCATGGGAACATGACAGTGAAGGTTTGACACTTGATGGGAAGGGACGTCTGATTATCTCTTTCGAGGGTAAAGCGAAAATAGGCTATTTTCATAAAAACTCCAACAAATATGGACGTATGATACGAAAATACAAACTTCCCGTAAAGTTAAGAAACAGTACAAACTACCGAAGCAGAAACAAATCACTGGAAGCACTTGCCTGGCACCCTAAATACGGTATTTTGACGGCTTCTGAATGGCCTCTGAGAAATATGGATAAAAAATATCAGACTGTTTACTCTCTAAAAGGAAAGGAGTGGCACTTTAAAGCGGGGAAAGAGCCCAAAAGTGCCATTACTGCCATAGAAGTAATGGATGACGGCAACCTGCTTATACTTGAACGTGCGTTCAGCAATGTTTTTGAGCCATTGGTGATCACGCTGAAAAAAGTTTATCTCAACAGATGCAAGCACGGTATATGCTATAGTAAAATACTTGCCAAACTGAACAGCCATAAAGGGTGGAGTATCGACAATTTTGAAGGTTTGGCGAAGGTAGGCAAAAACCGTTATCTTATGGTAAGCGATGACAATGGTAATTTTTTTCAGAAAACACTGTTGATCTATTTTGAAATATTGCCATAAGTGAAGGCAGTTACGGATGAAAAGGTTAGCAATCTATATATTTTTGGCTGTATGCCTGGTATTGATGCTGTTTTTTGGACTAAAGTCCTCTCGCCAGGCAAAAGTGTATGAGGAGACAAGCAAAAAGATATCGAAACAGTTAAATATCGAGAGACTTGCAACGTTTAAAATTAAAGAGTTCGCAGAAAAAATCTCTTTAGGTTGGTATGAAAACAAAACAAAAAAGGAGTTTGAAACTTTGAAACATCGGCAGAGTTTCGCTAAAAAAAAGAGTTGGAAATACTTCTTCTGTTTTGTTACTGTATTGGTTCTCCTTCTCAGTAGCTGGTTTTTCACATCTTTGCGTGTATTTACTTTCTCTCTTTCCCTGGCTAGCGGGATGACTTTGTTTTTTGGACTGACTATACCTTTGTTGATGGTAACAATCCATCAGGAAATAGAGTATTTGGGAGATGTCATCCTCTCCTATGAGTCTAAAAGTATTTTAGGTACGATCGTGAAACTTCTTAAGCATGGCAATATAGCTGTTGCTACGGCGATTTCCCTTTTTTCTGTATTGGTTCCGTTACTTAAAATCGTTGCAATATTTTTTATCGCAATTTTTACAGAAAACCGTTTTGCTCATAGGATGGTAAAAGTATTTAAATCGATAGGAAAATGGTCAATGGCAGACGTATTTGTTGTCGCTCTTTTTTTAGTCTATCTGACTGTAGACAAAAGTGGCTCAAGCCATGCAGAAACTGAAATAGGGCTTTACTTTTTTATGCTGTATGTGATTATTTCGATACTTTTAACAATAAGTGCAGATAAAATGTTGCATCGGATAGATTGAGATAACGCCCCACTGACTATATAAGAAAATATTAATAAACATTTGGGTATAATCCTCCTCCCTATTACTGTTAGGTATAGGAAACTGCGCGAAGAATCTTTGATTAATTCCGCACTGATTACTCAAGGGTTGGATTGCAAAGACATCAGCAATCCACGCAAAAATTAGGTGCAATATTTCACAGGAGTAACCAAATGAAGGTTAGACCATCGGTTAAAAAGATGTGCGAAGATTGTAAAATCATTAAGCGCAAAGGAATCGTACGCGTGATTTGTAAAAATCCAAAACATAAACAGAGACAAGGATAAACATGGCACGTATTGCAGGTGTTGATTTACCACAAAAAAAGAGAATGGAGTATGCACTTACTTACATTTACGGTATTGGTTTGACAACGTCAAGACAAATTCTTGACAGAACAGGAATCGATTACAACAAAAGAGTACATGAGTTGACAGATGCGGAAGCAGCGGTCATTCGTAATGATATTCAGGAAAATGTTACAGTAGAAGGAGACCTTCGCAAGAAAGTAACGCTTGATATCAAAGCACTTATGGATTTGGGTAGTTACAGAGGCCTCAGACACAGAAGAGGGCTTCCTGTTCGTGGACAAAAAACAAAGACAAATGCGCGTACTAGAAAAGGTAAGCGTAAGACTGTCGGATCAGCGTAAGGAGTAGCAGAGTATGGCTAAGAAAAAAGCAAAAAAGAGTATTGCTAAAGGAGTAGTTTACGTAGCTGCTACTTTTAACAACACTGTGATTACAGTAACAGATGAGATGGGAAATGTAATTTCCTGGAGTTCTGCTGGAGCACTTGGCTTCAAAGGTTCAAAAAAATCTACACCATTTGCGGCGACAGAAGCGGTAGCGGATGCTATGGCAAAAGCAAAAGAGAATGGTATTAAAGAAGTGGGGATCAAAGTACAGGGTCCTGGTTCTGGTAGAGATACAGCTGTGAAAGCAATTGGCGCAACGGAAGGTATCCGTGTAACTTTCTTGAAAGATATTACACCGCTTCCACATAATGGTTGTAGACCACCGAAAAAACGTAGAGTATAAGAGAAGGGAATAAGTATGGCAAGATATAGAGGTCCCGTAGAGAGACTAGAAAGAAGACTTGGCGTTGATTTGGGATTGAAAGGTGAGAGAAGACTCGCTGGTAAATCTGCATTGGAAAAAAGACCATATGCTCCAGGGCAACATGGGCAGAGAAGAACAAAGATCAGTGAATACGGTCTTCAGCTTCAGGAAAAACAAAAAGCTAAATTTATGTATGGTGTTTCTGAAAAACAGTTTAGAGCACTTTTTAAAGAAGCGAACAGAAAAGAAGGTAATACCGGGGCAATCCTGATTCAACTTCTTGAGCAGAGACTTGACAATGTTGTTTACAGAATGGGATTTGCCACCACAAGAGCGGCAGCAAGACAGTTTGTAAACCATGGACATATTCTTGTTGACGGGAAAAGAGTTGATATCCCTTCCTATAGAGTAAAAGCAGGTCAAAAGATAGAAATCAGAGAGAAAAGTAAAACAAATCCTCAAATTCTTAGAGCAATCGAATTGACCAACCAGACCGGTATGGTGGAGTGGGTCGATACAGATAAAGAGAAGCTTTTTGGACTTTTTACCAGAGTTCCAGAGAGAGAAGAAATTTCAATCCCAGTTGAAGAGCGTCTAATCGTCGAGCTTTATTCTAAATAATCTTAGTAAAGGCTAGTTAATGAGAAAAATTAAAGTTGCACCGTTTATGCCAACTGAAGTAGAAGTGAATGAGATCAGCGCAAACCGTGCTGAGATCGTCGCCTATCCTTTTGAAAGTGGTTATGCTGTTACGCTTGCACACCCACTTAGAAGACTGATTTTGGGTTCTTCTATCGGGTATGCTCCGATATCTGTAAAGATTGAAGGTGCCGCACATGAGTTTGACAACATTAGAGGTATGCATGAAGATGTTGCTGTATTTATTATCAACCTTAAAAACATTCGTTTTAAAATTAAAGACGAAAGCGACAGGGTTGAACTAAAATATAGTTTCTCCGGGCACAAAGAGGTAACAGCACAGGATTTGAATAACGACCAGATTGAAGTAGTGAATGGAGATCTTCCTCTTGCTACACTCAATGAAGACGCAGAACTCAATTTTACAGTTGTTATTTCTAAGGGGATTGGATATGTTCCCAGTGAAGATCTCAGGGATGATGTTGCGGCTGACAGCATTGCGTTGGATGCCTTCTTTACTCCGGTAAGGAAAGCGAATTACAAAATTGAACCGGTACTTGTAGAAGATAATCCAAACTTTGAAAAGATTACGTTCGATATTGAAACAGACGCACAGATAGGGCCGGTAGAAGCATTTACAAATGCTTTGGAAGTAATGAATAGGCAACTCTCTGTTTTTAATGGTGTGCTGGATGTTGATATCAGTGCAACGCCTGTGAAAAGAAGTAGCGATGACAGCGAGCTGAAACCTTTTATACAGACAGTTGATAGTCTTGGACTGAGTGCAAGATCATTCAACTCTCTGGATAGAGCAGGCATCAAATATCTTGCAGAATTGGTACTGATGAGTGAAAATGAAATTAAAAATATTAAAAATCTGGGAAAAAAATCTCTTGATGAGATCAATGAGTGTCTTGTAGAACATGGATTTGGCCCAGATTTTGAACTCTCAGATGTTACAAGAGCAAATCTTGTGAAAAAAATAGAGCAGCTTAAAGTATAGCTGTTACAGTAAAGGAATATTATGAGACATAAGCATGGTTACCGTAAACTAAACAGAACGTCTTCCCACAGAGCGGCGCTTCTGAAAAACCTTTCTATTGCTTTGACAAAAGAGGGTAGAATTGAGACAACATTGCCAAAAGCAAAAGAGCTTAGATCTTACTATGAAAAGCTTATTACAAAAGCTTCAAGTGGTGATTTCAATGCACACAGGGCAATTTTTGCAATGTTGCAACACAAAGAATGTACAAATACAATTGTAAATGAAATTGCACCTAAATATGCAGACAGAAACGGTGGATATACCCGTATTATTAAAACTCGTATGAGAAAAGGTGATTCTGCACCAATGGCAATTATCGAACTCGTATAATTATTTGCTACACTTCAGTATTTCAAGGCTTTTGCCTTGAGTACGATCTTCTTATTTTTTTATTAAAATTTCTAATTAAACAACATTTCATGATTAAGATTTTTCTTCATCCGTCTTTTTTTCGCTGTCTGTATTAATAGGGCAATGAATCCAAAAGAAAAAAGTATAAGTTTTTGTGATATGCTGCATAAATTTTCTCTTTAGTTTCTATTTGTTACGTAATAATTATTTCCTTATTTGTCTGATTTATGTATTGGAAGAAGGAAAACAGTAAAATTTAAGCGAAAAGTGCCTATATAATGTAAGCAATAGAAAAAAAAGAAAAAATTTCGATAAATTTCGGGAAAAGTCTTGACAAGAGGTTAATTCGGTGCTATAATACGCGTCCACAAACACAGG
>Ga0256828_1000470_pt1 | contig 26730 bp, 25 predicted proteins | sample CV88metaG_FD_185993 | JGI IMG/M metagenome (GOLD analysis project Ga0256828, IMG submission 185993) | Hydrothermal vent microbial communities from East Pacific Rise, Pacific Ocean - CV88 | ecosystem: Environmental > Aquatic > Marine > Hydrothermal vents | place: Pacific Ocean: East Pacific Rise...
TTACTTCTAGCATGTTACAACAGTTTCAAGAAGATGGTTTTATAGTGTTGCGTCAGTTTGCCGATGCCTCTTTGTGTGATGCAATTTTAGAGGTTGCTCAGAAACATTTAGAAGAAAAAATTGAACCTATAGAAACTGAGTTAGGGTATGATAGTCGTGATAAGGCGTACCGTACTTCAGTCACAGACTATTGTAGCCATGCCAAAGAGCCAGAGGTGACAGTGCGTCGTCTACGTCAAGTCTATACGCGAGACCCTCTGTTTAAGTCATGGATGGAGTCCTCTAAGATACGTCCAGTGTTACAGCAAATTTTAGAGGACCAAGTGGTGATTACTACGGCACACCATAACTCTATTATGACAAAGATGCCTTACTTTAGTACACAGACACGATGGCATCAAGACAGACGCTATTGGCGATATAGCGATGACAATCTTGTAAGTGTCTGGTTGGCACTTGATGAGGAGCATAGTGACAATGGGGTATTGGAGTTTATCCCAGGAAGTCATAAGATGCGTTTTGAAGCTTCACAGTTTGATGAGAAGGAGTATTTTAGTGAAACTGTAGAGCAAAATAGAGCACTCCTACAAGAGAAGGTCTCTACAACTTTAGCTAAGGGAGATGTGGTTATTTTTCACTCTCTTTTACTCCATCGTGCCAATGCGAACACGACACCTAAGCCAAAAATCTCTTTTGTCTATACGGTAAAAGGGGCAAAAACCAAAGCATTAGAGGGGTCACGCTCTTCAGAGTTTCCTGAAATTCTTCTTCCTAGCGTATAAATAAGAGTTTTTTACTCCTATTTATATTCATTTTGTACACATTTACAAGATTTTTTATGAAAGTAGAAGAATTTCGTTGAAATCATTAATGAAAATAGGCTATAATCAATCAAACTCAATTATAAAAGGATTCAATATGGCAAATTATGTAGAATTAACAAATGACAACTTTGACGCAACAGTAGCAGAGGGTGTAACAATGGTAGACTTCTGGGCTCCATGGTGTGGACCTTGTAGAATGATTGCGCCAGTTATCGAAGAGCTAGCAGCAGATTTTGATGGAAAAGCAACAATCGCAAAAGTAAATACAGATGAGCAACAAGATTTAGCTGTAAAATATGGTATTAGATCAATCCCAGCGATTCTTTTCTTCAAAAATGGTGAAGTAGTAGATCAAATGGTAGGTGCGGCTTCTAAAGATGCATTTGCTGAAAAAATCAACGCTTTACTTTAAGACAATCTAAGAGGAGTTTTCACTCCTCTTGCTTTTTTATTCTCCCTTCCCCTTTTTTCACGCCTAAAAATTATTAACCAAGTATTTAAAGTGTATAATTGTATTGACGATTTGTTTAAAAATTTTAAGGATTTAAAATGCTAGATTGTGCAATCATCGGTGGTGGACCAGCTGGTTTAACTGCCGGACTCTATGCTACGCGTGGTGGACTTCAAAATGTCAGTATGTTTGAGATGGGACTTCCTGGTGGGCAGATTACCCAAAGTTCTGAGATAGAGAACTACCCAGGGTTTTTTGACCATACAAAAACGGGTATGGATTTTATGGATACTTGGCAAAAGCAGTGTTTTGCATTTGGTTTAAAACATGAGATGAAACAGGTACAACACCTAGAGAAAAAAGAGAATTTTTTCACCCTTACTTTAGAAGGTGGGGAGTGTGTAGATGCCAAGAGTGTAGTGGTATGTACGGGTTCTGTCCCTAAACGAGCAGGTTTTAAAGGGGAGAGTGAATTTTTTGGTAAGGGTGTGAGTACCTGTGCGACGTGTGATGGCTTTTTCTATAAAAACAAACCTGTCACCATCTTAGGTGGAGGAGACACAGCCCTAGAGGAGGCACTCTACCTCTCAAACATCTGTTCAGATGTCTATGTGGTACACAGAAGAGAAGCCTTTCGAGCAGCACCTCCAACGATTGAGCGTGTTAAACAAAAATCCAATATTCACCTCATTACCAATAGTGTTATAGAAGAGGCGTATGGCGATGCAATGGGGCTTGCTGGTGTGAAACTCAAAAACGACAAGGGAGAGATAACCGATCTTCCAAACACAGGGTTGTTTGTCTTTGTTGGACACGATGTGAGAAATGAGGTCTTAAAAGACAAAGAGGGGCACTTCATCTGTGAGATGAATGAGAGAGGACAAGTGGTAGTTGACCTCTCTATGAGAACCTCTGTAGAGGGACTCTTTGCCGCAGGAGATATGCGTATTGAAGCCCCTAAACAGGTGGTTGTCGCAGCAGGAGATGGTGCTACAGCAGCACTACAAGTAATTTCATATATTCAGGAGCAAAATTAATGGCTAAAGTTGGTATTGTAGGTAGTACAGGTAGAGTGGGAAATCTTTTAATTGATGCCCTTTTAGAAGATGAGGTGTTACCTCTTAGCGTGGTACACGTGTTTGACACACTCAAACGTGACTTACCGGAGCATATTTTAGTGACAAACAGTATGGATGTTTTGTTGGAAAATTGTGATGTAGTGATTGATTTTTCTGCTCCAGAAGCAACCGAAGCACTCTGTGAAGCAGCGTTAAAAAATCCTACTCCATTAGTGATTGCTACAACTGGATTTACAGAGCATCAACAAAACCTTATGAAGGAAGCTTCTGAGAATATGCCAGTGCTGTACGCTTCCAATATGTCAGCAGGGATTGCGCTTTTAAAACAACTTGTAGAGCAAGTTTCACGAACCTTGAGTGATTTTGATATTGAGATTGTAGAGCAACACCATAAACATAAAGTTGATGCCCCAAGTGGTACAGCACTTACTTTAGGTGAGTTTGCTGCCAAAGGGCGTGGCTTAGCGTTAGATGCTGTGCGTGTGAGTGGTCGTGACGGACAAATAGGGGCTAGAAGCAAAGATGAGATAGCCGTGATGGCACTTCGTGGTGGAGACATTGTAGGTCGTCATACCGTTGGGTTTTACAATGATGGTGAGTTCTTAGAGCTTAACCATACCGCAACAAGCAGAGAGACATTCTCAAAAGGTGCCATTCGTGCAGCAAAATGGTTAGTCAGCCAAGAGAGTGGACTCTACTCAATCAATGACTGTTTAGGAATATAATATGTGTGCAATTGTAGGAGTTTTTGGAGCAAAGAAAGCGTCAACTGTCGCGTACTATTCGCTTTTTGCGATGCAACATCGTGGACAAGAAGCAACGGGTATCTCTGTTGCCAATGGAGAGAATATTAAACTCTATAAAAAGCGTGGTATGGTAGCAGATGTCTTCTCTCAAGAGACACTTGACAGTATGGAGGGTTCTTGTGCAGTAGGACATAACCGTTACTCTACAGCAGGGAGTGCCTCTCAGGGAGATGCCCAACCGGTCTTTGCCAAATATAAGTTAGGTGAAATCTCAGTAGTGCATAATGGAAACCTTATCAATAAACAGGAAGTACGCAATGAGCTTATTGCCAATGGTGCTATTTTTCAAACCGATATGGATACAGAAAATATTATTCACCTTATTGCCAAGTCACAAAAAGATTCTCTTGAAGACCGTATTAAAGATATGCTCTCTAAAATTGAGGGAGCCTACTGTTTAGCCATTCAGAGTCGCTCAAAGATGTTTGTTATTCGCGATAGATTTGGTATTCGTCCACTCAGTCTTGGAAAGTTTAAAGATGGAGGCTATATGGTAGCCTCTGAGACGTGTGCTTTTGACCTTGTAGGGGCAGAGTTTGTACGTGATGTAGAGCCTGGTGAGATGCTCATCTTTGAAGAGGGGAAAGCACCTAGTTCTCAAATGGTCTTTGAAGCAGACTATCACCCTTGTGCTTTTGAGTATATCTACTTTGCTAGACCCGATAGTATTATTGATGGTAAAAATGTCTATGAGATGCGTCTTAAAATGGGAAAACAACTCGCCAAAGAGACGCCAGCTGAGATTGACTTAGTGCTACCAGTACCAGACAGTGGTGTGGCTGCTGCACGTGGATATGCTGATGGTTTGGGTGTCCCTTTTGAGATGGGAATTGTACGTAACCACTATGTAGGACGTACCTTTATTGAACCAACACAAGAGATTCGTGATTTGAAAGTGAAGATGAAACTCTCTCCAGTTAAACACCTTATTGAGGGGAAACGTGTTGCGATTATTGATGACTCATTGGTAAGAGGGACTACCTCAAAACAGATTGTTCGTATGCTCAAAGAGGCAGGGGCAAAAGAGGTACATATGCGTATTGCTGCCCCTGAGATTATCTATCCTTGTCGTTATGGGATTGATACGCCAACCAAAGAGGAGCTTATCTCTACAAAGTTCTCTCCTGAGGAGATTGCTAAAAATATGGGTGCTGATTCACTTGGATTTCTCTCTATTGAAGGGTTAAAAGCGTCACTTGGTGAAGATAGAAACTACTCATTGGTCAGTTTTGATGGGAACTATTTTGCTGGTGGAAATGCCGACACAGAAGGGTGTTCAGGAAGTTGTTAAGAGGGAGGGAAACCTCCTCTTTAGAGAGTCTACTTCTTACGGCTCTCTTTTTCAGCAATACCACTCATTCCAAAGCGTCTTGCTAACTCTTGTTTGACTCTGTCAGGTGAGATGTCACGGTAGCCAAGCCCTACAAGGGTATGGTAGAGCAAGTCAGCACTCTCATAGATGACTTGTTCATCACTCTCTTCATCAATCGCCACACACACTTCATCTGCCTCTTCACGAATTTTACTCAGCATCAATGGCTTATCATCAAGGAGTTTCTTTGTCCACGATTTTTGCTCTTTAGGGGCATTTTTACGCTCTAAAATAGTATGGTAAAGGGTATCGACCACACCATACATTGCTGTAGTATCGACCTCTTGGTCTAAGATGGTTTTCTCTTGGATTACGGAGGTAAAGAAACAGCTTCTTCTTCCTGTGTGACACGCCACACCATTTTGCTTGATTTTAAGTACAATGGTGTCAGCATCACAATCAAGAAGCATATCTTGCACCTCTTGGGTATGGTTAGAGCTTTCACCCTTTTTCCAAATACGCTGTTTACTACGGCTAAAGTAGTGGGCATACCCTGTTTCAAGTGTGAGTCTATATGCCTCTTCATTCATATAGGCAAGCATCAAGACTTCATTGGTTTTTGCGTCTTGTGCTATGGCTGGAATAAGAGGGTTTTTCTTCCAATCTATGGTCATTACTGTTGTCCCATGATACGTTGTTGTTTCGCTTTCGCATCTACCCAAATGTTAGGTACAGCACCACCAGGGGTAAGGAAGATTTGGGCATCTTTGTTGACTTTAAGTGCTTCGTTAAACTTCCCTTGGGTTTTAATCTGCTCTAGTTGAAGAAGAGCAGGGGTGAGTGAGTCAGAGAGAAGTTTATTGGCTTTGGCTTGCTCCTGGGCTTCAATACGAATCTTGTCTGCTTCCCCTTGTGCTTCAATACGGTTTTGCTCTGCTACACCACGGGCAATCTCTGCTTTACGTTGTGCCTCTTGTTTTGCTTTCTCTTTCATCTGTTCAGCAATGGTCACATCTTGTTTGGCTGCTTGAACTTGCTCAATCTTCTCTTTAATCTTTGGAGGAAGTACAATGTTTCTTAACTCAACAGAGGAGAGAATAACGGGTTGGTTAGGAAGTGACTCTACACGCTCACGTACTTTTGTCTGAATGGCACTGGCAATCTCATTACGTTTTTCAGGGAGTTGCTCTGCTGTGTATTGTCCTACAACATCGCGTACCACTTCACGTACTTTTGAGTTGATGATTTTCTCTTCCCAACTCGTACCCCACTTCTCAATGGTCGCTGGAGCTGACTCTGGTTTGAGGCTGTACTGTACAGCTAAGTCAATATTGACAGTAAGTCCACGTTTGTCTAGTACCGGAATGGCACGGTTACGTCTAAGTCCACCCTCAAAGTTTCTATACCCCTCTCCTATCTCTCTATTCATATCGTTAGAGTAGGTAATGAGTCTAATACGTGTATTGACGGGGATAATCTTTTGAAGTACTGGAATGTAGAAGTGAAGCCCTGCTTTTAGAGGAGTTTGCTCAAATTTACCAGTAGTCACTTTAATACCAACTTCACCAGAGTTGATAATGGTAAAGGGTTTAAAACTAAAGAGTGTAAAGGCAATAATCCCTACAATAATAGCCCATGATGGGATACCTTTTGGCATAGAGTTAAGAGGTGTTTCGTTGTCTCCTCCACTGTTTTGATTGTTTTTGGGTGGGGTGTTGCTTGGCTTTTTCTTTTTGAAATAGTCATTCATATCTGCTGGCATAAAATTCCTTTTGTATTGCCTCTCCAAAGAAGTTTGGAGAGATTTTTGATAGCTTAATGTAAGTTAGTTAATGTAAGTTAAATGTTGGATGTAGTCAGGGTTCTTTCCTGCGACCACATCAAAGTAGGCACTTTGGAGTTTTTCTGTCATCTCTCCACGTGAACCAGACCCAATAACACGCGCATCTACTTCACGTACAGGGGTTACTTCGGCAGCAGTTCCTGTAAGGAAACACTCATCACAGATGTAGATCTCCTCTCTTGAGATACGACGACGTACTACCTCTATGCCCATATCGGTAGCAAGGTCAATGATGGTTTGTTGGGTGATAGACTCTAACGTGTTGTCACTTGGAGGAGAGATAAGCTTTCCATCACGCACCATAAAGAAACACGCACCACTCGCTTCTGCTATGTAGCCTTGGTCGTCACGTAAAAGGGCTTCATCATACCCAGCTTCAACTGCTTCAAATTTTGCCATTTGTGAGTTAAGGTAGTTGGCAACAGCTTTGGCTTTACCCATACCAGAGGTGTTTGGTGTACGTGTCATAGAGGAGATTTTAAGACGAATCCCTTTTTTAAGCCCCTCTTCACCAAGGTAGGCTCCCCATTTCCACGCAGAGATAGAGACTTCAACTGGACACTCTTTGTGGTAGAGCCCCATTACACCATACCCAAGGTAGACCAACGGTCTAATGTAAGCACCTTCAAAGAGTTCATTCTCTTGAAGCAGCTTTACCTGTGCTGCGTTAAGCTCTTCAACGCTGTAAGGTACATCCATAAGTGTCATTTTTGAAGAGTTTAAGAGTCTTTGTGTATGCTCAGTGAGTTTAAAAATAGCACATCTACCATCAACGGTTTTGTAAGCTTTTGTTCCCTCAATCGCACCATTCCCATAGTGTAGTGTATGTGTAAGTACATGTACTTTCGCATCATCCCAAGGGGTAAGTTCCCCATTCATCCAAATATATTTTGCTTTATCCATTTTTTGCTCCAAAGCGTACTAAAAACTACGCAAATTTAATGAATTATTTTAGCTAAATTGTGGTTAATCGTTGGTTATGGCTAAGCGAATATAAAAAATCATTTTTCTACCTCTTAAAAGAGAGAATCATAAGAATATCTTAACTAAATCATCAATTTTTCAAATTTTTCACCCTTTTCTTGATGTGTATCAATTTTCAGCTCTTTTGAAAGTGTCATAATAACTGTATGCTCTAATATTGTAATTTGTTAGTCAGATTATAATATTTAATTTTAAGGAATGGGGCTTAGAGGCAGAGATTAATTAATAGTATGTTAATCTTTGTTTTTTAAAAAATAAAGGAGAAGAAATGAAATTGAACAAACTTTTAAGTTTTGCAGCTGCAACAAGTTTAGTTACCACAATGGCTTTGGCAGGTTCATCAAATATGGACTTTGCTCAAAAGTATGAGAAAGAGTGTCAAGGGTGTCACGGGCCTATTCACCAAGGGGGTGTTGGATCAGACTTGAGACCAAAAGCATTAAAGAAAAAAGAGCACAATATGCTTGTGCAAACTATTTTACATGGTAGAGACAATACGGCAATGCCAGCATGGAGCTCTAGTTTCTCAGCAGACGATGCTTCTGGTATGGTTGATTGGTTAATGGATTGGAAAAATACTGTAGAGCTTACACTTGATTTTGATGAAGTACATAAGTCATGGACAAAATTAGCCGATAGAGATGCTTTGGCTAAAAAATATCCAAAAGCTGTTGATGTAAAAGATGTAAGAGATATTACATTTGCTACAGAGAGAGATGCCTCTTTGGTTGACTTTATTGACTCAACTACAGGTAAAGTACTTTCACGTCATAAAGCAGGATTTGCTGTACACGTAACAGTAACAAACAAACATGACCCTAGATATGCTTACTCTATCTCACGTTCTGGTAAATTGACTATGTTCGATATCGCGGCTCCTGGTCAACCAGCATTGGCATCAGTTCAAGTAGGACAAGAGTCTAGAGGACTTGCTGTATCTCCAGATGGTAAATACATCTTAGCTGGTAACTACAACCCAGGTGGTGCTGTACTTTGTGATGCGCATACACTAGAGCCACTTAAAGTCTATGATACAAGTCGTGTGATTGACCCTGATGGACAAATTGGACCATCACGTGTAGCTGGTATTGCCGATACGCCTTATGGACCATACTTTGCTATGGCATTGAAAGATGGTGGACACACATACATTATTGACTACTCTAAAGAAGGGTTCCCAATTGTTGGAGATATTCCAAATATTGGTAAAATTCTTCATGACTGTTTCTTAAATGAGAATGAGGGTGAAGATTATGGAAGATACTTCCAGATTGCTTCTCAAGGATCTGACCTTATGGGTATTGTAGACTTTAAAACCAAAACATTGGCAGCAAAAGTATATACAGGTAAAAAATCTAAGCCACACCCAGGTCAAGGGTCATCTTGGTATAACAAAAAACTTGGTAAACAACTCAATGCAACACAAAGTATGAACTTTGGTTCAGTAGTTATTTGGGAGTCTCCAAGCTGGAATGTTGTGAAAAAAGTAAAAACATCTGGTGGAGGTCTTTTTGTAGGAACAGCAGAAGATACACCTTGGATCTGGTCTGACTGTGTACTTGGCAAACCAGCAAACTACAATGAAGTACACCTTATCAATAAAGAGACACTTGAGACTGACAGAATTATCAAAGTTGGTAAGAAAAAAGGTCAATTGATTGATGCGAAAACAGGAAAAGTACTTCAAGAGTGGGATGCAACCCAACATGAAAAAGTAGCTGTAAATGAGAAAGCATTTGGAAAAGAGAAAATCTTACCAATGCCAACACACCTTGGAAAAGCTGTGAAAAACCCAGTACAACCAAGACTACTTCATGCTGAACCAGCAAACCATGGTAAATGGACAATGATCTCTGAGTGGACAACAGGTAGAATTGGTATCTACGAGTCTGATACAGGTAAATTTGTGAAGTATATTGAAAACTTGACAACACCAACCTTTACATACTCTGTTGAACACAGACAACATGTACCAGGTGCATAATTAGACGTATCATTACACTCCTCTAAGCCCCCTTGGGGGAGGGTAATTGATTGAGCTGATAGGTTATCATCTCAATCAATTATCAAGGCTTTCTTTATTATGTATACTCTTTTATTGGTTCTCTTTCTTGGTACCTCATTACAGGCAAAATATCTGGACAATCACTCTTGTAGTGAGTGTCATGAAAAGATTTATGAGGAGTATCAATCCTCTTTTCATTCTAAAGGTTATTTTAACGATACATTACATCGAAAAATTGCCGATAAAGTAAGTACAAAGAGCTATGAATGTGCTACATGTCATATGCCTATGGCAGACAATTTAAAGGCATTGGTTGTTGGTGATGCGCGACCAAACCCTAGCAATAAAACCCATACCGATGCCATTTCGTGTTACTTTTGTCATACCATCGCGTATGTTAAAAAAGCACACTATTTTAATGTAAATATTAAGGCTAGACAAGCCAAGAACTATAAACCAACACTCTATGGGCGTCTTAAAAATCCAGATGAGAGTGACAAGCACTCCTCTTCAACCAACCCTATTTATGCTAAAAAAGTCTGTATGGGGTGTCACTCTCATAAACGTAACGATAACAATGTGACAGTCTTTCAAGCTATGGAGGAGGGGCAGGAGAGTTTAGGGTGTATCAAGTGTCATATGCCTCAAGTAGAGGGGGGTGCTGAGAAGATGGATAAACGTGCTAGAGGGAAGCATATTAGCCATAAATTTTTAGGTATTCATGATGTGGAGTTTAGAAAAACAGGTGTAGATATTGCTATTGAGACAGAACCTAAAACACTTCTAGTGACATTGACAAATAAAATGGAGCATCCTCTTATTATTCAACCAGCAAGGGCAAAGTACCTTAAAATAGAGATAAAAAGAGGGGAAAAAGTAGTTTGGAAAAACTATCTACATAACCCTTGGGAAGATAAACAAGGCTACTTCTCCTATTGGTTTACACAAGATGGAAGAGATGTTGTTATCCCTGCTTTGGCAACAAAAGGCTTCTCTTATAACCTCCTAGCAAAAGAGAAAAAAGTTTTACATTATGCTATCCCCTCTTTACAAAAAGGTGATAAAATAGAGGTAACACTCTATGTAAAATTGGCAAAAGAGGCATGTCAAAGTGTGGTTGATTTAAAAGGGAGTCACTTAACGCAACCAGAGGTGATAAAAGAGGTTGTGTTTATTGAAAAATAGCCTCTTTAGCGAGGGGATTAAAGAGTTTTAAGTACAATAGAAATAAGATTAGAAAAAGAAGGATTTGGAATGAAAATATTACTATCAGTTTTGTTGCTTGGAACAACACTTTTCTCCCTGACACTCTGTGCAAAAGAGAAGTATTTTGTGGTAGAACGAGAGAGTCAATCGGTCGCGGTTATTGTAGATGGTTTAACCCGAAGACATATGGAAAATATGCACAATATGAACCATGGTATTATCAAGTTTGATGGGGAGGATGCTTACCTCATTAGTCGTGATGGGTATGTGGTAAAATTTAACCCAAAAACAGAGAAAGTAGAGGCTGAATATAAGACAAGTAAGTCAGCAATTGGGTTTGTGATTGGTAAAAACTATGTGGCTGTGGCAAACTATGATGATAAATCAGTAGATATTCTTACAAGAGACCTAAAACCTATCGATAAGATTGTCACAGGCTCTAAAAATGTAGGGATTAAAATCTATAAAGATATGCTTATCTTTGCTCAGATGGATAACGACAAAGTAACTGTATTGAAAGATGAAAATGCTGGCAAAGGAAGACCTAATTTTAAGCCCTTCAAATCGTTTGATGTAGGTCAAATGCCGTTTGATGCGATGATAAAAGAGAATACCTATATTGTTGGATTTTTCTTAACAAAAGGGTTTGGTGTTATCGATTTGGATACGATGAAATACCATCTTGTAAAGGTGACACAAGAGGGCAATAAACCGGTCTTAAAAGTACCCCATTTTGGCTTTTGGTCTTTAAGTAAAGAGAAGACATTTATCCCTGCTGTAGGGAACAATGCTGTGATGGTTTATGACAATCATTTTAAGTTTATTAAGAATATTAAAACAAAAGGATTACCAGTATTTACCTCATTGAGCCCAGATCAAAAATATCTGGCTGTAACCTACTCAGGAAAGGATTTTCCTACCATTGAGATTATCGATACTCAGAGTTTAAAGGTTATTAAAAGCTTTACGTTTAAGGGTAAAGTACTACACGTAAGATGGTCGCAACACTACCCTCAGTTGTATGTCTCTGTCAATGATGCCAATCAAGTCAATGTTATTGATACCAATGATTGGTTTTTAGAGCGTGAGATTTTTCAGGTAAAACACCCCTCAGGCATCTTCCTCTACGACGCTAAAAAATAACGACAATCTAAAGGGGATATTTTTTTAAATTCCCCTATTTTTACGATAAAAGTTATAACTTTTATCGTCTCTCTCCTCTCTTTTTTAATATTTATAGAATATTCATCTATTTAATGAAGCAGAATTGATGTTAATCAACCTTTTATCTATTTGGTATGATTATAATCAGGCGTTTATTCTAAACTATATAAAGGAGAAAAAGAATATGACATTTTCAAATTCACTTGAGCTACTCGCTTTTCATGAAACTGCCTATACAATCTATGCACTATTGATTATTTCAGTGGTTGCTTGGTTTGGATATAACTTGACTCGTGAAGAGAAAGCCAGCTCTCTCGTTCGTATTCCATTTTATGGATATATTGCATTCTTAGTTGCAGGAGGGGTAGGACACCATATCTTTACCTACAATGCTATTCCTTGGGTTGCCCAAGATATTACAAGACATGAGATTACACCAGATGCAAGTTACAAATTTGAAATAGAAGACCATAAATGGGTCAATATTCCTAAAAAAGTAACTGTACAGTGTGGAGAGACTATCGAGTTTGATGTAAGAAGCCGTGACTTAGTATATGGTTTTGGACTCTTCAGACAAGATGGTACATTGGTAACACAGATGCAGGTTAACCCTGGAACAGATGTGAATGGTATTTTAGATTCAAATGATCTATTGTGGACATTCCATCATAATGGTTCATTTGATTTGACATCAACAGAGTATTCTGGAACAGCACAATATTCACACGATGGAAAAGAGGATTTAATGAAAGTTAAAAACTGGCTTGAAGTTGTTGGATGTAAAGATGGAGGTAACAAATAATGAGTTTTACTAAAAATTTAATTGAAGGTACAAACTTTGATCATAAAAGCTTAAATGCACTTCAAAAAGTGACACTTAGAGCCGTAGTGATGAGTTTCTTATTTTTTGGTTTGGTAGCGATTGAAGGTATGATTATGAAAGCTGTGCAAACAGGTCCAAGTAATCCACTACCAGAGATGTTCTCTCACCCAGCACACTACTTCTCAATTATGACAGTTCACCCAATTGTTGGTATCTTTGGATCAACCTATCAGTTGGTATTTGCTGCATTTATGTTCTTGGTACCATTCTTGACTAAAAAACCACTCTACAGTGTGAAGTTAGCCAATGCCGTATGGTTACTTATTACAATTGGTACAGCGTTAGCATGGATTGCTGCATTTGCTTGGCAATATGCTCCACTCTATACACTCTACTGGCCATTGCCTGCTGATACACAGCAGTTCTCAGCTATTGGTGGAATCATCTTTATTTTAGGTGTTGCGCTTATTATGCTTGGAACCTTTGGATTTATCTACAACATCTATGCAACTATTTTTGCTAGAGTAGGGGTACATAAAGATAAAACAACCAAAGAGCTTCTTATCTCTGGATTTGGTATTGATGGTATGTTGAACCTTTGGCATAAACTTACAGGAAAAGAGCCATACTCAAAAGAGCCTGCGTTGGCACTTCCAGTTGTTGCTATTTTCCGTGGTACAGTCGATACGTTCCTTGATGCCGTAGTTATTCTTTCTGCTGGTGTTTTGGTACTTGTATATCTTCTTTTTGATGTAAGTGGTAACCCTCTTGATGTAGGTGCTATTGATGCGCTACTTTACAAAAACTACTTCTGGTGGGGACTTGACTTGGTTGCTGATGGTCTTGTACTTATCTATGTTGCTGGTTCTTGGTACTTACTTGCTACACTCATTACTGGACAAAAACTCTTTATGGAAAATGTTGCTCGTGCTGCATTGATGCTTGAGCTTCTTGTTTCATGGATGGTATGGTCTCACCACCTTCTTGCTGACCAAGGTCAACCAGAGATGATGAAACTAATCTCAGGTGAGATGGTAACAGCGTTTGAGCTTCTTACACAAGGGCTAGCATTGTTTATTACACTTGTAACACTCTGGAAAGCACGTCCACTTAAAATGACAATGGAGCTTAAGTACCTTCTTGGTGGTTTAGTTGGATTTGGTTTGGCCGTTCCAGCAGCAATTATTCAAGCAGATATGGGTATGAACCGTGTGCTTCACAATACACAGTGGATTATTATGGCTCACGTACACATTGCGTTGATTGTAGGGCTTTACATGACACTTTACAGTGCGTTGTATGTACTTTGGCCAATTGTAACAAACAATACAAAAATGTATTCATCTAAACTTTCAAATCTTCACTTCTGGATGTACCTTATTGGTGGTATCGGAATGGGAGCATTTGGTGGTATGGCAGGACTCGATGGAATGCTTAGACGTCACCTCTACATTAATGGTGAGTTCAATACATTGATGGTACTTTCTGCTATTTGTGGTACGATGGTACTCGTTGCATGGTTTATTTTCCTCTTTAACATTGTTATGTCAGTAGGGATTAAAGGTCTTATTGGTATCTTCTTACCATCAGAAGACAAAACAGCTTCTTATGGTCTTGAGCCAGAAGATATTGCTGAAAATCATAAAGCATAGGTCTCTTGACTTGTGTCAGAGGTAGTTTAGGCTACCTCTATAAAGAGAGGAGTCTCCTCTCTTTTTTAGATTCCAAAAAGTAAAGTCCATTTTTACATTTTTTGTAGAGGTATGGATTTTATTTTTTGAAATAGTAGTATTTGAAAAAATAGATATTGAATAGAAAAAAGAACATATAAAGGAACTCCTTTGATACACTTACCTAGAGTAGCCAATGAGATAAAAAATATCGGTCTATATGATTTAGTTTTACAAGATGTACAAAAAATAGCAGGAAAAACAAAAGTCACAGAAGAGGAAATTCTTGAGATTATGGCAAAAGAGCCACAGATTTTAGAAGATTATGAACAGATTAATGTGGAGTACAACTTAAGCAATATTCATATTAGAGATATCGATACCTCTTCTTTGGAGGGAGAGTGTCAGGTTGAAGCGAAAAAGGTCAATGAAAATTTAGCCCATCTTAGAGAATTAGAGCCCTATACACTAGATTTTGAACAGAGTTCTACGTTGGTGATTATCTTCTCTATTGAGTTCTTTGTACTCTTCTCGGTACAATACTTTATTGTATTGCTTAACCTTAAAGAGTGGCAGATCCTTATCTATTCGCTCTTTGCGAGTTCTATTGCTGTGGCATGGTGGTATGCAAAGAGAGAACAGAAGAAGTATGCTGTAAACAGTAAGATTTTTGAAGAGAAGTATATGCAGACGCTTAAGATGATAGAAGCACTTGAAGAGAAAGGGTGTCTGAAAAAGTCGGATTTAATTATTGCTACGTGTGATGAACATGTCTAATCCTATTCATATTCGTTATGTCTGGAACAAAGAGAATGTGGAACACCTCTTTGATGCCTCTTATACCTATCAGTTTAATCACTCTGCCAAACGTTTTATTGGCTGGTTACTGATAGCACTCTTACAGTATGGGGTGGTACTTGCTTTTAAAAAAGAGGTTTTCGCAATCTTACTTTTTGCTACCATTATGTTGGTCTATTGGTACTACGGGAAGAAGGTGATTGCTAGAAAACGAGCACAACGTGATTTTGAAAAGTCTGAATTTAAAGATAAAACCATAGAGATGAATATTGATGAGAGTGGTTTTACCCTTCTCTCTCCACATCAAGAGAAGTGGGGATGGGATGAGGTACAAGAGGTGATTGCTTTAGGCGATGATATTATGCTCTATAAACACCCTCATTTTCACTATATTCCACAAAAAGCATTTGCCTCTTTAGAAGAGAAGAGTCGCTTTAAGAGTTTAGCAAAAAAACACCATAAGATTTTGGGGACCTAATGGAGTATCTCTACATAGGACTTATTATACTCTTTGTTGTCGGATTGTTGGTTGTTGGCTTTGTAATGGATGAGGAGAACAATAAATAGCGTTTTCTTGTCCTAAATCAACTTCTCAAAAACAAAAAATTGTTATTATCTTTATACTTAAATAAGGATTATAAACATGACGAAATTATGGATTACTTTTATAATCATTTTCTCCTCTACACTCACTTTGTCTGCACAGAGTGGTAAAAAAGTTTTTGAAACCTATTGTTGGGGGTGTCACCATCAAACAGCAGTAGCATTTGGACCTCCTTTTTCACAAATTGCATCAAAGCGTACAGCCCAAGAGATAGCAGCTATGATTACAGACCCAAATGGTGTTTCAAAACTCTTTGGATATAGACGCAATGCTATGCCGGCATTTACTCTGACTCCAGAAGAGATGAAAGCAATTACTACCTATATTTTATCATTTAAGGATACAAAATAATGTTTAGACTCTCTAACCTTCTCAACTCTGTAACAGAGGGAAAACCAGCAAGGGTACTCAATGGAAGTATTGCCATTTGGAACTTTACCAATCGTTGTAACTTAAGTTGTCTACACTGTTACTCTAAAGCAGATTTGGACTCTGTAGATACCTTAACCACGCAGATGATTATGGAGACGTTGCCAAAGCTTAAAGCCAATGGGGTGAAGTTTCTTATCTTCTCTGGGGGAGAGCCTTTGACAAGAAAAGATCTTTTTGAGATAGCAGCGCGTTGTAGGGAGCTTGGTATTGTCACCTATCTCTCTACCAATGGGCTCTATGTTAAAAAGAGTAATGCCGAGAAAATTTTAGAGACATTTGACTATATTGGCATTAGTATTGATGGTTCTCCTGATGTACACGATGAGTTTAGAGGGCTAAAAGGTTCATTTGTAGAGTCTATGAAAGCTGTAGATCTTTTAAACAGTTTTGGAAAGACAAAAGTGGGTATTCGTTTTACTCTTACAAAAGATACCTATGATGATTTGGCATTTATCTTTGAGCTTGCCGAAAAGCACAATATTCCAAAGGTCTATATTTCGCATCTTGTCTATAGTGGAAGAGGGCTTGAAAATTTAGAGATGGATTTAAGTAAAGAGCAACGCATTACAGCTGTAAACTACATCTTAGATAAAGCGTTTGAGTACCATGAGAGTGGTAGAGAGATTGAGATTGTCACAGGCAATATGGAGATGGATGCCATTTTATTTTACGATAGATTTATTCAGAAGTATCCAGAGCATGCTGATGAGATGTACCAAAGGCTACTCGCATGGGGTGGGAACTCAGCAGGAAGAAAGCTACTCAACATAGAGAGTGAAGGGTTTGTCAAGCCTGACCCATTCTTCCCTGTCAAAATAGGCAATATTATCCATCAGGACTTTTCAGATATCTGGACAAATATGCCTACAGAGTTGTTGGAAAAACTAAGAGTACATCCTAGAGAACTAGGAGGAAGATGTGCGTCATGTTGCTATTTGCCTATTTGTAATGGGGGATCAAGAAGTAGAGCTTACGCGATACATGGAGATTTGTGGGCAGAGGACCCATCATGTTATTTGAGCGAAGAAAAAATTCAAGGGAAACAATAATGGGAAAAGTATATTTAACAGGGGCAGGACCAGGAGATATAGAGCTTCTTACTGTCAAAGCACTAAGAGTGGTAAAAGAGGCAGATGTCATCATCTACGATAGGCTTGCCAACCCTGAGATACTCAAAGAGGCAAAAGATGGATGTGCATTTATCTACGTGGGAAAAGAGGACTCTCACCACACCTTGCCACAAGAGGAGATCAATGAGGTAATCTACCAAGCCGCATGTAAGCATGAGGTTGTGGTACGCCTTAAAGGGGGAGACCCTTTTGTCTTTGGACGAGGAGGAGAAGAGGGTATCTACTTGCGTGAACGCAATATTGCTTTTGAGTTTATTCCAGGGATTACTTCTGCTATTGCTGTACCTGAGTATGCTGGTATTCCTGTAACACACCGTGGGGTGACTGTCTCTTTTAGAGTGGTGACAGGGCATGAGTCTAGTGGTAAAGATCACTCTCAAATTCCTTGGGAGAACTACAAGACAGATGATACTATTGTCTTTTTAATGGGGCTACACCGTTTGGAGAAGATAACCCAAAAACTTATAGAGATAGGAAAACCCAAAGAGCACCCTATTGCAGTTATTAGCCGTGGTACACGCCCCGATGAGAAAACAGTTGTAGGTACACTGGAAGATATCTACGAAAAGGCAAAAGATCTTCCTACTCCAGCACTTATTGTTGTGGGAGAGGTAGTGAAACTTAGAGAGAAGCTGAGTTGGTTTGAACAATAGAATATTTTATGGGTAAGAAGTGAACAGATTATTTTTTTAGAAGATAAAAAGCTATAAATAGGAGATAATTTATCTTTTATACGATATAGTACTTTTTAACTCCAATAGAAATACGAAAGGTAGTATACCGATGTTTAAACTCGAAGATATCGCCATGTTTTCTGCCTTGCAGGAAGAACATATTAAAGAATTGTATGATCAAACTCATATTAAACATTTTAAAAAAGATAGTATAGTTTTTTATGAAGGGGATCAGAGTGAATACCTTCATATCCTTCTCAAAGGGAGTATCAAACTCTACAAAACAACACCTAAAGGGACACAAATCCAAATCAATAGAATGGATGCGCCTACGCTTATTGGTGAGTATGCTTGCTTTGAACAGCAACCTTTTCCTGCTACTTGTGAATTTGTTGTAGAGGGTACAATGGGGCTTTTGCCTTTTGAGATTGTCTACAAACACCTAAGCAATTCAGCCTTCTCTTTAGAGATTATTAAATCATTAACGGGGAAAGTCGCACTTTTGTCTGCCTTAGTACACAAAGAGACCATCCTCTCTTCTGAAGCCAAAGTAGCTGACTTGATGATGAAACAACTTTCATTTTTTCATCGTTTAAAAAACAATGAAATTGCCTCTATCTTAAACCTTACTCCAGAGACCTTCTCTCGTATTATGACAAAGTTTAAAAAAGAGGGGATTATCTCAGTAAAGAACCATTTTGTAACCATTCATAATGAAGATGCTTTACATATGATTGTTGAGACAAATACGATGAAAGATTGTACCAACTGTATTGCCAATTTTAAAGCAAAAATAGGCTACAAAGAGTAACCTATTTTAAGCATATTGTTCTTCCCACGCCTTAAAGGCATCATCAAAATAGACAAGACGTTGTTTTTTAAACTCTACAGTAGAGTAGAGTTTGCTATATTGGGTTAAGCCACTCTCTCTTGCCATCTCCTCAATAAGGCTATCACACTCCTCTTGACTTTTACCATGAATCATCGCAAAGAGATTGTAGGGCCAGTTAGGGTAGCTTGGACGAAGGTAGCAGTGGCTTACAGCTGAGAACTCAGCCATTTGACGTCCTATCTCCTCTCCCTTCTCCTCGGGAACAACCCAGACACTCATCGCATTGGCACCAAAACCTGCTTTACGATGGTTCAAGATGGTCGCAAAGCGTCGCATAACCCCACTCTCTTTGAGTCTATTGGCAATATCAAAGAACTCCTCATAGCTCATTTGAAGTCTCTCTATGGAAGCCTTAAAAGGCTCAGAGATAATCTCAATATCTTTTTGTAGCTCTTTAATCACAGCAATATATTGAGGGGTGAGCTCTAGTGAGGTGTGAATCACTTTTTTTACCTTCTCTTTTTTAGCACGTTTTCCTGTGGTGTCCATCTTAACAGAGATTTTAAACATCTTAAGTGTAGGAAGGGTAATAGCATCTGTGGCATGTGTTAGTGCTTTGAGTCTCTCAATGGTCTTTTCAAGTCCTAAGCGTGAGTCTGGAGAGACAGCCATCGTAAACCAGATGTTATAGTCATGATTACGTAGGTAGTTGTGGCTAACCCCTGGGTGCTGGTTGATGATATTTGCCGCCTCTTCAACAAGAGACTCCTCTACTTTAAACGCAACAAGTGAAGAGGTGTAGCCTAAACGTTTTGTATCAAAGATAGCTGAAGTTTGACGGATGATTTTTTTCTCTTTGAGTGCTTGCACCATCTTTAAAACAGTCGTTTCATCACTATTGAGTTTTTGTGCCAATGCCTCAAATGGTCTTTGGGTCAAAGCAAAAGCGTGTTGCATTTCATAAAGTAGTTCATTTTCCATAGATATATAGACTCCATAATTTAATAGACTACATTATAGTTAACCCTCACTTTGTAGAAGATTGATATATATCAAAGTGGTTGAATGAAACTTTTGTTACAGTATGTTCAGTAACATACAAAGGAGTCGTATGGCATATTTTCCTATGTTTATCGATATGGCAAAGTGTAAGGTTCTCATTGTTGGTGGAGGAAAGATTGCCTCTGAAAAGTTAGAAAAACTACTAGAGTTCTCTCAAGATATTACACTCCTCTCTCTTACGTTTGATGAGAAGATGTTACGGTTGATAGAGGAGAATACGCTTCCCTCTCTTCATCGTGCCTATCAAAAAGGTGATATTGATGGGTTTGATATGGTGATTGTCGCCACCAATACCATAGATTTACATCAGGCTATCTATGAGGAGAGTCGTGGAAAAAGGGTGTGGGTCAATTCGGTTGACGATACAGCATATTGTGATTTTATTTTTCCCTCTTATGTGAAGGAAGAATCGTTGACCATAGCCTTTTCAACAGGAGGGGCTTCCCCAGCTTTTGCCAAACATATCCGTCAATATTTTGAGACAAAAATTCCTAAAAGTGTAGGAGTATTTTTAAAAGAGATGAAGGCACTTCGTCAAAGTATGCCCAAAGGAAAAGAGCGTATGCACTACTTTGAGCGTCGTGTCTCAGAGTATTTTCATACACATTTTCGCTAATCTTTAAAAATCTTGATATACATCAAGATTATTTTAAATATAAGTCAATACAATACAAAAAATCAATTAGGAGATATTATGTCTGAATTAACAAAAGAAGCATTAGAAGTAGAGGGAGCAACTGTTCCTTTTTGTACCTATACTATGGGTGAAACACAATTTATTGAGTTCGATACATCAAAGTGTGGACCTCCAGATCCAATGGTCAATGCGATGGCAGGTTTAAAATTGTTGGATGCCCCAAATAAAAAAGTTGTAATGATTAACCATAAAAGTCCTGGTGGACTCTTGGCAAAGATTGGTGAGAACTATGACATTGCTGAAGAGGCACTAGAAGATGGTAGAGTCAAACTTATCTTCTCATACAGAGAAGGGGAGAGTGAACAAGCAAATCTTTCAGATACACACTGTGACGGATAAGCAATGAACCCTATTTCAAGAGATTTTGCCCCACCGCTTAATCTTATTGCCCCATTTTTTAAATTTGGGGTAGTATTTTATATGCTCTCTATGATAGCACTACTCTTTTTTGAACCAACCTTTACCTACCAACAGATGGATATCGCAGGGTGGCTACACCTCTTTTTACTTGGTTTTGTAATGATGGTTATCTTTGGTGCTATGGCACAACTTATCCCTGTTGTTTTAGAAGTAGGGCATGTGGTGGTAGATGTCTACTATATTATTTTACCACTTCTTGGTGTGGGTGTCAGTATGATGGTGTATGGTTTTTGGATGATGCCAACACTCCTTCCGTATGGTGGGTTGTTGGTACTTGTTGCCATGATTATTTTTGCGTTTGAAAATATTGCTACCTTGAAGAAAACAAAGTTAAAGACCTTAACCGTGCGTACAGTAGCATGGAGCAATGGTTATTTGCTTTTGGGTATCTTAACAGGGTTCGCTATTGCGTTAGGGCTCTCTGGTGCCTTAGCAATCGATGTAGAGATGATGCTCAAAGCCCATGTCTATGCCGTGTTAGGTGGCTATGTGATGCTTACTATTATGGGGCTTTCATTGACGCTTATTCCAATGTTCTCTTTGGCACATGGGTTTGATGAAATGCCTATTCAAAGAGCGTTCAATATTCTCATTAGTGGGGTAGGTATTGTCTTTACTGGGGCACTTTTTGGACAAGAGTGGTTGATGTATATAGGGTATGTTGTTAGTTTTATAGGGGTTGCTTTTTATATGTGGCAAATCTATATTATTGCGATGCTTACGGTACGTAAAGAGCTTGATGTTTGGGCAAAGTCAATGATATTTGCTTTTGGAAGCCTACTCTTCTCTATGTTAACTGGGTTTGTAGCGATGCTTACTGGTGATCAAGCGATGCTCCATACAACCTTATGGTTTTTTATCTTGGGGTTCGTCTCCTCTATGATTACAGGGCATCTCTATAAAATTGTACCATTTTTGGTATGGTTTGAACGTTATGCTCCTCTTGTAGGGAAAGAGAAAGTACCTATGTTACATGAGATGTACTCTAAAAAGGGTGCCGCAATGATGTTTAACTTTACAGTATCGGGTGTTGTGCTAGGAGGTATGGCACTCCTAATTGAGAGTGATATGCTCTTTAAAATCGCAGGGAGTTTTCTCTTTGCTGGTTCACTATTTCTCTATATTACGCTAAAAGATATGTTAGCGTATGGTAGTGATAAATAAAAATAGATAAAAAGGAATAAAGTATGTGTAGTGTAACAAAAGAGATTGTATTTGATGCTATTAGTACAGTCATTGATCCAGAAGTGGGGTTTAACCTTGTAGAGATGGGGCTTATTTATGATGCTTTGGTCGATGATGCGTGTAATGTCCATGTGATTATGACACTCTCAACCCAAGGGTGTCCTCTTCATCAGATGATTAAACAGTGGGTACAAGAGGCTGTTGAACGCATAGAAGAGGTACAGAGTGTTGAGGTTGAAGTGGTATGGGAACCAGCATGGAATATCTCTATGGCAGATGACAATGTTAAGCAAGCCTTAGGCAGTTAAACTAGGTATTAGGAGTAGTTTACTCCTAATATCATCAATTTTATTTTACTTCTTTTCTCTCTGCTCTCTTTTAGTTTATTTAAGAGATTTTTACTCTTCTTTTATCTGTTACTTATTTGTTAAATTTATGAAATAATTTCATTTTATTGATATAAATCATCTCCAATAGGAGCATAACTGTGCTAAACTTAATATGTTGTTATTATGTAGAGTTCCCTGAAGAGCAGCTATCGTTCTTCAGAGAACTTTACAAGATAACTAAAAATCAATTTACGGAGGAAGTAATATGGCTTTAAATAGAAGAGAATTTCTAAAAAGTGCAGCAGCAGCGTCAGCAGCATCTGCAGTAGGAATTGCTGTTCCATCTAACCTAAATGCAGCAGCAACTGATGCACAAAAAGATTGGAGATGGGATAAGGCAGCATGTAGATTCTGTGGTACAGGTTGTGGGATTATGCTCGCAACTAAAGAGGGAAGAATCGTTGCAGTAAAAGGTGACCCAGCAGCCCCAGTAAACAGAGGATTGAACTGTATTAAAGGATACTTTAATGCTAAGATTATGTATGGAGCGGATAGACTTAAAACACCTCTTCTTCGTATGAATGATAAAGGTGAATTCGATAAGCATGGTAAATTTAGACCAGTCTCTTGGAAACGTGCCTTTGATGAGATGGAAAAACATGCGAAAAAAGCATTGAAAGCAAGTGGTCCTGAAGGTGTAGCAGTATTTGCTTCAGGTCAATACACTGTTATGGAAGGGTACGCTGCTCAGAAGATGATGAAGGGTGGATTTAGATCAAACGCAATCGATCCAAATGCTCGTCACTGTATGGCATCAGCTGTTGTTGGTTTCTACCAAACATTTGGTATTGATGAGCCATCAGGATGTTACGATGATATCGAAATTACAGATACTATCGTTACTTGGGGTTCAAACATGGCAGAGATGCACCCAATTTTATGGTCACGTGTATCTGACAGAAAACTCTCTAACCCAGACCATGTTAAGATTGTAAATATCCAAACCTATACACATAGAACATGTGATATTGGTGATATTAATATTATTTTCTCTCCAAGTACAGACCTTGCTATTTGGAACTACATTGCTCATGAGATTGTTTACAATCACCCAGAAGCAATCGATTGGGATTTCGTGAAGAAAAACATCGTCTTTACAGCTGGACCAGTAAACATTGGTTACGGTATGAGAAGAGCTGGTGAGAAGTCTATTAAAGATGGTAAATATACTAAGCTTGAGATGGAGACTATCGACAAAGAGATGGCTAAAAAAGTCTCAGCAAAAGAGGCACCTGCGTTAGAGCCTTATGGGTACAAAGAGGGTGATGTAATGAAAAACACTCCAGGTACACTTAAGCACTGGCACATCTCTTTTGAAGAGTACAAAAAATCTCTTGCGCCATTTACACTTGACTATGTAGCTAAGATTGCAAAAGGTGATCCAAATGAGTCTATTGAGTCATTTAAGAAGAAACTTCAAGGGCTTGCAGCACTTTACGTTGAAAAAGGTAGAAAAGTTGTCTCTTTCTGGACAATGGGTATGAACCAACATACACGTGGTACTTGGGTAAATACACTCTCTTACAATGTTCACTTCTTACTTAACAAACAAGCGTTACCAGGAAATGGGGCATTCTCACTTACAGGTCAGCCTTCAGCGTGTGGTACAGCAAGAGAAGTTGGAACATTCTGTCACAGACTTCCAGCTGATATGATGGTTAAAAACCCTAAACACAGAGCACACACAGAAAAAGTATGGAATATCCCAGCAGGTACACTAAACCCAGTAGGTAACCAACACATTATGAAAATCCACAGAGATATCGAAGATGGTGTTGTGAAGTTCGCATGGGTAAACGTATGTAATGCGTACCAAGATTCTGCTTCAGCGTCACACTGGATTAAAGCAGCACGTGAGATGGATAACTTTATCGTTACTTCAGATGGATACCCTGGTATCTCAGCAAAAGTTTCTGACCTTGTTCTTCCATCAGCGATGATTTATGAGAAGTGGGGAGCATACGGAAATGCTGAAAGACGTACACAACACTGGAGACAACAAGTTCTTCCTGTAGGTGACGCAATGTCAGATACATGGCAATGGGTTGAGTTTGCTAAAAGATTTACTGTAAAAGATCTCTGGGGTGGTTACACACTTAGAAATGGTAAAAAATTAGCAGATGTTCGTAAAGATGCGAAGAAGATGGGTTACAATGATGATACTACAATGTATGAGATTCTATTTGCCAATAAACGTGCGAAATCTTACAAAGTAGATACTTCTAAGTTCCCACAAAAAGGGTTTGACAACTCTGAGTGTCTTGGAGATAGCAGAAATGTAAAAGGTTCTGATGGAGAGGTCTTTAAAGGATACGGATTTATGATTCATGAGTACCTCTTTGAAGAGTATGCATCATTTGGACGTGGACATGGACATGACTTGGCACCATTTGAAGTCTACCATAAAGTACGTGGACTTAAGTGGCCAGTAGTTGATGGTAAAGAGACACAGTGGAGATTTAACGTTAAGTATGACCCATATGCAGCAAAAGCAGCAAAAGCAGCTGGAAGTGATTCTACGCATGCATTCTATGGTCCATTGGCGAAAAACTTACTTCAAGGTAGCCTTAAAGGTCCAGATAAAAAACTTGGTAAGAAGTCGTTGAAAAACAAAGCGAAAATCTTTGCTAGACCATACATGGATCCACCAGAAATGCCAGATGCGAACTACGATACATGGTTATGTACAGGACGTGTGTTAGAGCATTGGCACTCAGGAACAATGACTATGAGAGTACCTGAGCTTTTCCGTGCTGTACCAGAAGCACTCTGTTACATGCACCCAGCAGACGCAAAAGCAAAAGGGCTTAAACGTGGAGAACTTTGTTGGGTAGAGTCTCGTCGTGGTAAAGTAAAAGCAAGAGTTGAGACAAGAGGACGTAACAGACCTGCTCAAGGACTTGTATTTGTACCATGGTTCGATGAAAAAGTATTTATCAACAAAGTATGTCTTGATGCTACTTGTCCAATGTCTAAACAGACAGACTACAAGAAGTGTGCAGTTAAAATTTACAAGGTATAACTAGATGGCTAACTCTAACAACAATAGACGAAAGTTTTTTGCGACGACCCTTCAAAGCGTAGGCTTAACAGCTCTTGGTGGATTGTTGTGGAGTGGCTATAGTGATGAAGTAAAAGCATCACCTTTGGTACTTAGACCTCCTGGAGCATTGCCTGAAGAAGACTTTTTAAAGGCGTGTATTAAGTGTGGACTTTGTGCTGAAGCATGTGTAAACCGTGATAGCAATAAGAACAAAGATGGTAGCAAGCGAGAGGGTACTTTACAGATGGCAAAGGGGGGTGACCATAAGATGATTGGTACCCCTTTCTTTGTCCCTACAGAGGTACCTTGTTATATGTGTGATGATATTCCTTGTGTACCTGTCTGTCCATCGGGTGCTTTAGATATGCCAAGCCTTCTCAATAAAGAGGGGGAGTTAGATATCAACAAAGCACGCATGGGATTGGCTGTAGTACATAAAGAGAGCTGTATTGCCTTTTGGGGGATTCAGTGTGATGCGTGTTATAGAGCATGTCCTATTCAAGGTGAAGCGATTACCATTGAACATCAGAAGAATGAGCGTACAGGAAAACATGCTTTGTTACTTCCTATTGTACACTCAGATGTCTGTACGGGGTGTGGACTTTGTGAACAAGCATGTGTAACTGAAAAACCTGCTATTTTTGTACTTCCTATAGAGCACTCTACAGGAAGAGCTGGAGACCACTACGTAAAAGGGTGGGATCAAAAAGATCAAGAGCGTGTTGCTGAAGCAAAAGCGATACATACAAAAAACGAGAGAAGTGAAAAAGAAGCTGCAGACTACTTAAATATGGAGGTAGAGTATTAATGAAAAATATGAAATATCTCTTATTAAGACGTGTAACACAGTTGACACTTTTGTTTCTCTATTTTGGAGCCAATGCCTATGGATGGCATATGTTAGAGGGAACTTTTGGAACCTCTCATCTCTTTGGAAAAATTCCATTGGCTGACCCATATACCACACTGCAAGTACTTGCTTCAGGGTTTGTGTTGGGGGCTGATGTATTGCTTGGTGCTTTGCTTATTACACTTTTTTATATGGTTGTAGGTGGACGTGCCTTTTGTTCATGGGTCTGTCCTATTAATATGGTAACAGACTTGGCAAATTGGCTTAGACGCAAACTAAAACTAGACAAAGAAGAGGTAAATTACCGTTTCTTAAAAAGAAGTGCACGCTACTGGTTAATGGTACTTGGTTTAATTGTATCGGCTGTAGTAGGTGTTGCTGCTTTTGAGGTTTTGAGTCCTATTACTATTATGCAAAGAGGTATTATCTTTGGTTTTGGTGCGGGGG
>Ga0256828_1000471_pt1 | contig 26728 bp, 27 predicted proteins | sample CV88metaG_FD_185993 | JGI IMG/M metagenome (GOLD analysis project Ga0256828, IMG submission 185993) | Hydrothermal vent microbial communities from East Pacific Rise, Pacific Ocean - CV88 | ecosystem: Environmental > Aquatic > Marine > Hydrothermal vents | place: Pacific Ocean: East Pacific Rise...
TACTTAACTATTTTCAAAGTTTCTCACTACTGTTTGTAAGAGTTGCTCTTGCTTATGGTTTTTATGAACCTGCCTTAACAAAGTGGAGAAACTTTGAGACCACAACTCAATGGTTCAGTTCACTGGGCATCCCCTTTGCACCTTTTATGACACTCTTAACAGCTTCTGTAGAGATTCTAGGTGTTCTATTGTTGGTGCTGGGACTGTTTACTCGGCTTATTACCATTCCTCTTATGATAATAATGGTTATCGCTGTAGTTACAGTACACCTCTCTAATGGTTTTTCTGTAGCAAATAATGGCTTTGAAATCCCCCTATACTACTTTCTTTTTCTCTCTATTCTTGCATCTCATGGAGCAGGAGAGTTCTCGTTAGATACACTTATTTTTGGAAAAGGAAAATAGTCGTATGGAAGCACTTTTAAACTTTAGTCAAAATATTTTAATTCACCAATGGAGCCTCTTTTTTAAAGTTGTTGCTATTCTTATACTTTTTCTTATATTTAATATCTATATATACGATAGATTTGTACAGAGAAGCAATCAACTTCTCATCAACTATCCTGTCATTGGTCGAATGCGTTACTTCTTTCGTCTACTTCGTGACCCCATGCGTCAATACTTTGGTGATGAGACCTATTACGACTCTTATGAGAAGGTCGATTGGGTTAACAAAGCTTCACATAAAAAGTCACTCATGTACTCTTTTTCGTTGACACGACCTTATGGACTTAGCAAACCCTATGGTCAAAACCATAACTTTTTTCGTCATGCCAACTTCGTACTTAACGATGATGAAGTCAATGGAGAGTTAAGTGTAACTTTTGGTGAGCGACACCCCTACCCTTTTGTCACAAAAAGTGTTATAGGAAGGTCAGCCATGAGTGATGGTGCTATCAGCCCAGAAGGGACACGAGCCTTTGCCCAAGGAGCCTACTATGGTAACTTTCCCATCAACACAGGAGAAGGTTCTCTAACTTCAAACTTTCTAAAAAGTCACCAGTGTAGTGACAACCCTGAAGAGAACCGTTTTTTAACCATAAAAGAGGGAACATGGTTTGCCAAAGGTATATTTAAAATTATCAAACTTTTACTCAATGAGTACATCGCTATTGATATCTATAAAAGTATGGTTATTCGCACAAAAGAGAAAGAGACCTATAGCTTTGATGATAAAAAAATGCTTCTTTATCGTATTGATTGGTCTCAACCTTTGAAGTTTTTTCCTCAAACACCCCTTGATAATATTCCAGATATTGTGCTACAAATCGGTTCAGGACTCTATGGCGTTAAAGATGACAATGGAGAGTTTGATGGGCTTCGATACCAAAAAGTTATGAAGTTTTGTAAAATGACCGAAATAAAAATAGCCCAAGGAGCCAAACAGACAGGTGGTAAACTTTTAGCAGAGAAAGTAACTGCTTCAGTGGCTTATAACAGAGGAGTAGAAGCAGGAAAACCTCTCTATAGCCCAAATCGTTTTCCTTACGCTTCTAGTGTAGAAGAGCTGTTTGACTTTATAGGAACACTACAAAAGTTATCTGAAAAACCTGTAGGAGTCAAAATTGTCATTTCAACCAAAGAGAACTTTCAAGAGTATGCACAAGAGATTAAAAAAAGAGTAGAAAATGGTAGACCTTACCCCGACTTCTTAACACTTGATGGAGGAGATGGAGGAAGTGCCACAGCACCAAGAGAGATGATGAGTCGTGTAGGAATGTCCATACAAAACTCTCTTGACATTGTAGTTGCTGAACTAGAAAAAGAAGAAATAAGAGATAAAATAAGACTCATTGCCAGTGAAAAAGTTTTAACACCTGATGATGCTGTTGAACTCTTCGCTTATGGTGCTGACTTTATAAACATTGCCAGAGGGTTTATGATAAGTGCAGGATGCATTAGAGCCAGACACTGTTCTGGAGCAGGAGGACATGAGTGTCCTGTAGGTTTAGCCACCATGGACAAAGGAAAGCGTTCCAAGTTCTTAGTAGCTAGAAAATCAGAAACCATTGCAAACTATCATGAAGCTCTTATTACAGGGATTAGGTCTCTTTTAGCAATTATGAGGAAACGAGATATCAAAGAGCTAAGTAAAGATGATTTAATATCATAATAAATAATATTTTTTAAGCTTTTTGGTTAAAAGTTACTAAATTATTGTATCATTACTAAAAAACTTCAGGGAATTATAAATTTTATGCAAACTCTTTTTTCTATAGGCATCATATTTGTACTTGGAGCATTTATGAAATGGGTAAGCTCTAAACTTCGTCTTCTTAATGTGGTAGGATATTTACTGCTAGGATTTATTATTGGTCCTGAAGTCTTAGGTCTTATTGACCACCATTTTATAGAAAATACTCAAATTATTACAGAGTTATCATTATCACTAATTGCTGTATTGGTTGGAGCAAACCTAAAATATCATATTATAAAAAAAGTTTGGAAGCAGATAGCTGTTGTCTCTTTTTTTGAAACGCTCTTTACCTTTATATTTATTTCAAGCAGTTTCTATCTCCTCTTTCACTTTCTGGGTCTAGGATTTGCAGAAGAGAAACGACTGCCCCTTGCCCTTCTTTTTGGAGGACTTGCTTCTGCCACAGCTCCTGCCACTATTTTGGCAGTGGTACATGAACTTAAAGCCAAAGGAAATTTTAGCTCATTTCTACTCTCTGTCGTGGCAGCAGACAATGCCATTGCACTTATTATTTTTTCATTTATCGTTACAGCTACCTCATCCATTATGGGAACTAATGGTTTTTCATTTTCTTCTATGTTTTCTGTCTTTTGGATTATTATACTAAGTATTCTTTTAGGAGCTGCAGGGGCTATTATTTCTGAATTAATTGATAGAATTTTTATTAACCAACCAACCATGAAGACAACCTCAACATTGGGGATGATTTTTATTGTCTACAGTCTCAGTGAACAGTGGGGACTCGAACCTCTCTTCTCTTCCTTGGTAATGGGTGTTGTTATGGCAAACCTTTCTCATGAATTCTGTTTGGTTAAAAAAGAGTTCGATAATCACCTAAAAGATATTATATTCTTACTCTTTTTTACCCTCTCTGCCATGCACCTCAATGTTAACTTTTTACTAACCATGCCTCTTGTCATTATGGTTTATGTATTTTTTAGAATTTTAGGGAAAATAACAGGTGTTTGGGTAGGAGCAAAAATGAGTGGAGCCAACCAACATATTCAAAACTATTTGGGTCTTGCACTCTTCCCTCAAGCTGGAATTGCAATAGGGTTGGCACTTTCACTAGAACATGAAACAGGCTTCGAGCTTATGGCACCTATTATCCTCAATATCATTATTGCCACCACATTGGTACATGAACTCCTTGGACCACTTTTTACTACATATGTTTTAAAGAAATCAGGAGAATGCAACCAAGATGAATATAAGGAAAAAGAGGATAGTTGTACACTATAGAGCCTCTTCATCCTCTTCACCAGTACGAATTCGTACAACACTATTTATATCAGATACAAAGATTTTCCCATCACCAATTTTACCTGTTAAAGCAGCTTCTTTAATAACATTAACAGCCGTATCAGCAAACTCTTGAGTGCTTACAACTATCTCAATTTTAACTTTAGGAATAAACTCGATAACATACTCAGACCCTCTGTAGAGTTCAGAGTGACCTTGCTGTCGTCCATAACCCTTTACTTCAGAAATAGTCATACCTTCGATACCTGCTGCTACCAATGCATCTTTTACATCTTCCAGTTTAAATGGTTTTATAATTGCTTCTATTTTTTTCATTTTTTCTTCCTTTTTTATATCTGTAGGTGTGACCACGTCACACGTCAAAACCAAATATGGCACTATTTTGTAGCTGATACTTTCATTTTATTCAAACCGAAATTTGATGTGTGACATGGTCACACCTACGAAAATATATTATTTATATACTACGTTTAAACTCTGGATATGCTTCCATACCACACTCTATACTATCTATTCCTTCAAGCTGTTCATCATCATCTGCACGAAGGGTAAACACTTTGTTGATCATATATATTATAGCAAAAGAGAGAGGAAAAACAATAGCACCTACAACAACTATACCTTTTAGCTGTGCCAATATACTAACATCTGACACAAATATACCAACGGCTAGTGTACCCCAAATACCGTTTACCAAGTGTACAGACAAAGCACCAACGGGGTCATCCATCTTGAGTTTATCAAAAAGTGGAACAGCCCACACAACCAATGCTGCACCAATAGCACCAATAAGAATTGGTGTATAGATATCATATTTGTCTGGACCAGCTGTTACGGCTACCAAACCACCTAAAGCACCATTAAGCATCATGGTAATATCAAATTTTCTATAACGAAAATACGTCAATAACCAACCCACAATAGCACCTGAAAGACCTGCCGTATTGGTATTCATAATCGTAAGTGCTACCGTATCAGCACTCTCTTTTGAAGCAATAGTCCCAACAGAACCTCCATTAAATCCAAACCAACCTATCCAAAGTAAAAATGCCCCTAATGTCACTAAAGGAATATTTGAAGCAGGGATAACACGAACTTTACCATCTTTTTTATAGCGTCCTCGTCTCGGACCCATAATAAGAATCGCAGCCAACAACGCCCAACCACCAGTAGAGTGAATAACTGTAGAACCAGCCAAGTCAGCCATACCAGAGATGTCTAAAACTGTACCCGATAAAAAGTTAGCACCCCAAGTAATGTTTACAATAGTAGGGTAAAGAAATGCACCAACAATAACAGTAAAGATAGCCAAAGGCAAAATACGTGAACGCTCACTTACTCCACCAGACATAATGTTTACCACTTTACCCACAAATGCCATCTGAAAAAGGAAAAAAGCATATTTACTCATCCCCTCTTGATGATCCCATGAGCCAAAAGCATACTTATACCCTATAAGTAAAAAAGACATCGAGGCAATAGCATAGATCATAACATTTACGGTAAGTACAGATGAAACGTTTTTAGTTCTCACCAACCCTGCTTCAAGCATGGCAAAACCAGGCACCATAAATATAATCAATGTCATCGAAAAGATGGCAAAAAATGTGTCAATAATGTAGGACGGATTGTCTAACATAATTATTCTCCTTTTGTTAATTTTGATAACTTCAATTTTATCTAAATAGTAAGAGTCTCTCAAAATAACTGGACTGTTAAATATGATTAAAAAAGAGACAAATCGAGTAAAGATAGTGTATATAAATTATTTTATAGTATAAAAAATAAGCAAAAAATATTTTGACGTAACAAAAGTTACAATCATATTCTACGTTATTATGTATAATGAAGTAAAATTATTTGGAGTTCCAAAATGAGACAACAGCTATTTACAATCATTTTTTTAGCCATAAGCCCTGTACTGATATTTGCACAAAATATCTCTTTACAAATCCTTGGTTCAGGAGGACCAGAGTTTTCTAAAAGAGCTTCAAGTTCCTACATTATTTGGGTCGATGGAAAAGCAAAAGTACTGGTTGATACAGGAGGAGGAGCTTTTTTACGTTTTTCCCAAAGTGGAGCCCAAATAGAAGACCTAAAGTTTATAGCATTAACACATCTACACATCGACCATTCAGCTGACCTTCCTGCTTTTATGAAAGCTGGTTATTTTTCAAAAAGAACAGATGTTCTTCCTATTTTAGGGACAACAGAGGCTGGAGACTTTCCTAATATTAATGAATATCTTGAAAGACTCTTTGGAAAAAATGGAGCTTATGCCTACATGAATGACATACTAACTCCACAAAGTGACTCATTTCAAATAAAACCTGTTATGTTTAATCAAGGCTTTAACAGTCAAAACTTTGGTCACATTACTGTAGGTACAGTCGGAGTAACTCATGGGAAAGTTCCTGCTATCGCTTACTGTATTAATATTGCAGGAAAAAAGATTATTTTTGCAGGAGATACATCGGCAAGTAGTGACAAACTCATCAGCCTAGCCCAAGGTGCTGACTACCTTATTGTACATCATGCTATTCCTCAAGATGCTGGACATTTGGCTAAAAAATTACACATTACCCCTAAACGTATAGGTGAAATAGCACAAAAAGCAAAAGTAAAACATCTGGTACTTTCTCATCGTATGAAACGTACGTATGGTAAAGAGAGTGAAAGTCTAAAATTGATTAGAGAAAATTTTAAAGGGGACGTAATTTGGGCTGAAGATTTATTAACCCTAGAGGTCAAATAGTTTAAGTAGAGAGGAGGAGATCTCTCTACTTATTATTTAAGGGGTGACTACTTTTTGTCACCACCACACTTACCTTCACCACACTTCATGGTTTTCTTATCTTTTCCACACTTTCCTTCACCACATTTCATGCCTTCAGCTTTTTTATCACTTCCACATTTACCTTCACCACACTTGCTACTTTTTGAACTCTTTACACCTTCTGTTGAGTTTGTATCTGCACCAGAACAACCTGTTACAGCAATTAAAGCCATTGCTACCAATGAACCAAATAATATTTTCTTCATAAAAATCCTTTTTGTTTAAGTTATGTTTGAATTATAGCAGAATATAAATATTTCTTATGTAACATTTGTTACAGTTGTAATAGTTTGAAAAGTGTTATAATAATTTATGGAAAATATAATAACAAGAAGAGTATTTATAGCCTCATCCCTACTTACCGGTACAGCTTTGTTTCTACTACCTCAAGGGGCAAAAACATCTATAAAAATAGAACCTTTTAAAGTCATAGCAGCAGTACAGGAAGTATTGTTTCCCAAAGACTTAGATGCACCTGCTGCTTCAGAATTTAGAGCAACAGCTTATCTTCTCAATGTATCTACCCACTCCTCATTTTGGACTGATGATTTAAATCTATTGGTCAATGGAGCTCAAAAACTTATAAAAAAAGAAAATAATTTTCTAATATTAAACCCTATAGAGCAAGATGCAGCTTTAAGAGATTTTATAAATAACAGTCAAAAAGGTGAAAACTGGGTAGCACTGCTACTCTTCTATACATTAGAAGCCTTACTAAGTGACCCCCTATATGGAGGAAATAAAAATAACTCTGGCTGGAAATGGCTAGGACACAACACGGGAAAACCACAGCCCAAAAAAATGTTTGCAGAGGAAGTGTCATGAAATACGACGTATGTATAGTAGGAACCGGAGCAGGAGCATCTGGTGTGGCTCATACCCTTACCGAAGCTGGGATAAAAGTAGTGATGTTAGAACGTGGTGGTTTTTTGAAAGAGAAAGATTTCTCAAAAGATGAGATAGCCTACTGCAAAAGAGACATCATCACCCCTAACCTAAAAGAGTCGTACCATACCATCGAAGCTTTAGAAAACAGAAAATGGGTAAAGACCCCAACCTATGTAACCGAAAGCAGTTTCTTTAACGGAAACATCGTCGGTGGTTCTTCCAACTTTATGAGTGGGTATTTTCATCGCCTAAAACCTGTAGACTTTAAACTTCTCTCTACCTATGGAGCCATAAAAGGAGCAAATATCGTTGATTGGGTTATTGACTATGATGAGCTTGAACCCTATTTTGAAAAAGTAGAACGTTTGGTAGGTGTTTCAGGAGAAGTTACCCCTTACAAATACCATGAACCAAGAAGCACCAAAGATTTCCCCTACCCTCCTTTAGATGAACATCCTATCTCTAAACTCATAGATAAAAGCTGTAAAAAACTGGGCTTTGTTCCATACAAAACCCCTCGTGCCATTTTGTCAAAACCAAAAGATGAACGTGCCAACTGTTACTACTCCAACTACTGTGGCTCTTACCCTTGTGCGTCGGGAGCAAAAGGAAGTGCCAGAGCGTCACTACTTCAACCTGCTCTTAAAACAGGAAAACTAAGTATTATTACCCATGCCTTTGTAAAAAAGCTCGTTGAAAAAAACTCTAAAGTTATCGAAGCCATCTATATAGATACCCAAACAAAAAAAGAGCATCGTATAAAAGCAGACATTTTTGTAGTAGCTGGTCAAGCTGTAGAGTCTTCACGACTGCTACTCAACTCCAAGTCTAAAAACTTCCCAAATGGTCTCGCCAACAACGCTGGACAAGTAGGGAAAAATCTACTCTTCTCAGCAGGTGGTGTCGGTTCAGGTCTCTTTGATAAGAACTCTATGCCACTAAACGAACTTATGAAAGAAGGACTCTTTGTTAACCGTTCACTCTGTGACTGGTATGAAGTAGACAAAATGAAAGGAGGCGTTGTTGACTTCCTTTTTGAACATGCCAACCCCATCTCAAGAGCAAGTAAACAGCGTTGGGATGGAAGTAAACTACTCTGGGGAAAAGAGCTACAAGATAAAATATTTAACAAATTTACAACCACCAAACAGCTAAACTTTGAAGTCTTTAATGACTGGCTTCCTACAGATAACTGTTTTGTATCGGTCGATGAAAAGTACAAAGATGTTTACGGCGTACCTGTAGCCAATATCAGAAGAGGAGCCCACCCTCATGACTTAAAAGTAGCCGAACTCTTAGCCCAAAAAGCCGAAGAAGTATTAGAAGAGATGGGAGCAAAAAACATACGCTCATCTATGAGTTCCTACCCACCTGCAAACCTACAAGCAGGAGGCTGTCGCTTTGGAGACAACCCAAAAACTTCTGTACTAAACAAACACTGCCAAGCCCACGAAGTCTCAAACCTTTTTGTATCTGACGGAAGCTTCATGCCCACGGGTGGTTCTGTTACCTATACTTGGACTATCTATGCTAACTCTTTTCGGGTTGGGGATTATATCGTTCAGAATAGAGAAGAGTGGATTAATTAAAAGATTTTGTCGGCTAAAGCCAACCCTACAACTCCAAACTGAATTAAAGGTTGGAACAGGGGTTGGCTTTAGCCGACACATAAAATTTAAAAGAAACTACTCAAACCTATCAAACCACCACATAAAAGCAAACATCAGCCCAGCTGTTTTAGCTATAGACTCATCAAACATAAAAGCTCTAGCTTTACTAACATGTAACTCTAAAACCTCTATCATCTCATCCTCTATGCCACCACCTTCACCTACACGCATGGACTCGTCTACTTCGACATAAAACATTGTCTGTGTGGTTCCAGCTGTACCCACTGCTGAGTTTACTTTAGTAATACGTTCTATGGCATCCAAAGAAACAGCAAAACCACACTCTTCTTCTACCTCTTCTTGTGCTATCTTCTCAATAGAGATATCTTTATCTAAAATCCCTGCACACAATTCTACAGACATTCCATCTCCATTATTATGATAAAGAGGAGGTCTAAACTGCTCAACCAAAACAAATGCTTTTTTCTCTGTATGGTAAATAAGAATAGCAACTGAATCATGTGATTCAACTATCTCCCAAGACTTTTCAACTCCATTTTGAGTATACGTTGCTAAAGCAGTTTTAACAAAATTCGCTTCTGTTAAGGGTTGCAGTTTAAAGTTTTCTATTATATTTTTCATTACCAACCTCTATTTTGATAGTAGTTTTTCATCTTAGGAGAAACACCAATATCATTAACGGTATTCCAAACTTTTGAAGGCATATTATTTTTAAAAAGTTCATCTATTATTTTTGTATACTTCTTTTTTCTTCTTAAAAATTCTTTTTTACCCTTCCCTGTTAATCCATCGGTAGAGAATTTGACCATACGCATCGGGTCAATCGCCCGTCCATTCTTATAGAGACCAAAGTGTAAATGTGCCCCTGTACTTCGACCCGTACTTCCTACAAAACCAATAATTTGCCCAGCAGATACCTGTTGACCTAGTTTTGCCTTTAATCTACTTTGATGAGCATACAAAGTTACATAATTATCTTTATGCTGGATTTTAATAACATTTCCATATCCACCTTTTCTACCAGCAAATATAACTTTCCCATCAGCTGCTGCCAAAATAGGTGTACCTCGTCTTGCACCAAAGTCTGTTCCATGGTGAGCTTTCCATCTTTTTAAAATAGGGTGAAAACGTCTATTGGTAAATTTGGAAGTGATACGTATATGATGAAGAGGCATTCTCATATATTTTTTAATGAGTACTTTACCTTCTTCATCATAATATTTATGGTCTGTATGTTTAAAAACATAATGTTTTTTACCAGCTGTCTCTAACATAGCAGCTTTGATATTTGGTACACCTATAGGCTGTCCAAGACGCATTTTTTGAGTATAGACAATGGCCAAGTGGTCACCTTTTTTAATGTTTCTAAAATTAACACTGTATTTAAGAAGACGTGTAAACTCATGTGCCAAACGTCTATTTTTAATTTTTTTAACAATATCTCCATAGGGACTACTCTCTACTTTAAGTAGTGCCACATAAGTATCTTCTTGATACTCAATAGGAATCACCTCTAATTTATAGCCCTTATGTGTCTTATACAGGTGAAGTTGTAACTCTTCACCCACCGGAATAAGTGCTTGTAAAAGTACACCTGTACTGGCAATCAGTTCGTAATAACTTCGAGTATTTTCAACATCTGATACGATCAGGCTATCATCTTCATCTAAATCATCTAAAATAGTTTTTGGGACATTGTGTTTTTGAAGGTAAGTCTCAAAAGTCATACCTTTTACCCATGCAGAACGTTTTACTTTTGCAGCAAATGAGATTGTCGATAAAATTAACAGCAATACTACAACCCTGCGTAAACTTATAAAACTCAAAGTTTCTCCTATAGTCAATTGTGGCAATTATAGCTTACGCTGACTAAAAACCCACCCTATGCCTCTCGAAGTATAAGATTATTTTAGTAAACTTCGCACATGAAACATTTAAAAGGTTACAGACAACGTTACTTTTCATTGGCTATTATTGCTATGTACTCTACGTTGTTTAAATTGTGTACTATTGACGCAAACTATCAGTACCATAAATATGCCTTTAAAACACCTGAGCATAAGACTTCCCCACCCTATCTTCACGCTTACCATTTACTATAAAATTATATATATCAAGGGATACACATGAACAGAACAATAAAGCTCAGCTTACTTACAACCCTCGTACTTAGTACCAATCTCATCGCCGATGAAAAATTAGAAGACATCACGGTAACTTCTGCTACTAAGACAGCACAAAAACTAGAAGATGTCACTTCAAATATGAATGTTATTACAGCTCAAGAGATAGAAGAGCGTCACTATACAAGTGTTGCACAAGCACTAAACGCTCTAGCAGGAGTTAATGTTACTTCTAATGGTGGCTTAGGAACAACCTCTACCATAAGAGTAAGAGGTTTTGAGAACAACAAAGTTTTGGTACTTATAGATGGTGTCCGTTACAATGACATATCTAACAGCTCAGGTGCAAGTTTTGCACATCTTATGTCATCTGACATAGAACGCATAGAGGTTCTAAAAGGAGCCCAATCTGGTGTATGGGGAGCCGATGCAGCAGCTGGTGTTATAAGCATCGTAACCAAAGGAGCCAAAGAGGGCTTTAACTTTCATGCGTCACAAGAGTTTGGTAGTTTTGACTACTCAAATACTACCCTTGCTGGGTCATATAAAAACAGTGACTTTTACCTTAAAGCTTCACAAAACAGAGTCTACACCAATGGCTTTACAGCACAGGCTCCAAAAGGTGAAGATTTAGAACAATTTGAAGATGATGGATATAAAAACACAACAACCGATTTAAAGGCTGGATTTAACATCACTGCCAATGATAAAGTAGATATCTCTCATCATATTATAGATGCCGATACAGAGTATGACCAGAGTGTTTACGATGGTATTTACCCCAACTCAGTTTTAAACAGAACTAAATCTGCTAATTCAATAGCAACTTCTAGCAACAAAACCACCCTCTCCTATATAAACTTTAACCACCGTGATGAGTACAATGAGTTGGATGTCTATGCAAAACAGTCTAAGTTTGAAAGAAAATATCCTCAAGAGTTCACGAAACTTTATGAAGGTAAAGTAAAAGAGTATGGATTAAAATCAAAAATACCTTACCTAAGTAACAGTTTTGTACTTGTAGGTGGAGACTATAAAAAGTTTGAAGACCAAGCCAGTATTAACAAGTCATTTACCAACCAAGCCCTTTTCCTAACCAACTACAACAAACTTGAGGGTATGCTCGGTGGTGAAACCATGATTACGGAGTCATTAAGATATGACAAATATAATGAGTTTGATAACAAAACAACAGGTAAAATAGGTCTAAAACATACACATAGCAACATAGAAGGTCTTACAACTTCTGCAAACTATGGAACGGCATACAATGTTCCTTCATCATTTCAACTCTACTCATTTTATGGTAACCCCAACATAAAACCAGAGATTACAAAAGGGTATGATGTAACTGTTGCCTATAAAGATTTAAGCCTTACCTACTTTGACAATGAGATAGAAGATATCATCGACTTTGACTTCGCTACAAGTAAATATACAAACATAGATGGAAAATCTAAAATAAAAGGTTTTGAACTAAGTTATGATACCAATATTGCTGACACCATAGCCCTCTCTTTAGGCTACTCTAAGCTAGATGCTACAGACAGTAAAGGTGAAGATTTAAAAAGACGTGTTGCTGAATCTTTGAAGTTTGGTCTAGACTACTATGGTATAGAAAATCTACACTTGGGACTCAATGGTGAGTATGTAGGTGACAGAAAAGACACCGACTATGCAACCTATGCTGAGGTTAATACAGGGAACTATACTGTTGCTAACTTTTCTGCCAACTATGAAGTAGACAAACATATGAGTCTTTATGGAAAAGTAGATAACATTACAGACAAAGATTCCCAAACTGTTTATGGTTATGCTTCTAGTCCAAGAGCTGTTTATGCTGGTATGAAGTTAACTTATTAAGCCTATCTTGTAGTTGAAAAAATATATAACTGTAGGGTACGGCTTCAGCCTACCGACTAAATTTGACGGTAGGCTAAAGCCATACCCTACGGTTAATTAAAAGCTAAAATCATGAAAAAAATATTACTCATACTCTTTACCACCCTAACCCTCTACGCACAAGAACGTATTGTTGCTCTTAGCCCTGCCATTAATGAGATAATCTTTGCTTTGGGTGCTGGAAAAAGTGTTGTAGCCAACACCGACTATGCACTCTTTCCTGAAGCCTCCAAAAAACTACCAAAGGTAGGTGGCTACTTCTCCCCTAGTTTAGAAAAGATTCTTGCCCTCAACCCCAGTTTGGTGATTATGCAACAAAACAACCATAAACTGGCTCTAAAACTAAAGAGACTGGGCATTAAAAGTAAAATTATTAAAATAGACAAACTGGACAATATAAAAAAAGCCATTAGCGATATAGGTGAGATTGTCAACAAAAAAGAAGAAGCCCAAAAAATTGTTCATGACATCGACAAAGAGTTAAGCAACTTACATAACATTATTAACAACAAAAAAATCCTCATCGTCTTTGGACGCAACAGTAACTTAAGTAAACATATTTTTGTAGCTGGTCAAAACCTCTATTTTGATGAGATTATTAACGAAAGTAACAACACAAATGCTTTACAATCCACTAGAAAAGGTCAACCCATTTTAAACATGGAGAACATTATCGCCTCCAACCCCGATATGGTTTTACTGTTAGCACGTTCAGACCAAAAGAGTATCTCCGATAAGGAGCTTATAGCCCTTTGGAAAACACTGCCCATCTCTGCTTCTAAAAATGATGCTATCTATATAAACAACCAGACCTATGCCAGTATGCCAAGTGACAGGTTGGTACTTTTTTTAAGAGATTTTCATGAACTTTTAGAAGATTATAAATCTAAAGTAGAAGATAAGAATGTTACAGATAAATAACTACAGTAATGCCATACTTCAACATATTAGCTTTGAGCTAGAAGAGCATGAAAACCTTATTGTATTGGGTTCTAATGGAGCAGGAAAATCGACCCTTGCTAAAGTGCTTTGTGGCATTACTCCCTCCTCTAACGTAAGTATTTACGGTCAAAAATTACAAAATATACCCAGTAAAGAAAGGACTAAACTTATAAACTATATTCCAGCCAAACTGGAGATATTTGACGAGTATATCACCCTAGAAGAGTACTTAAACCTTAGCCGTTTGTATACAAATTTAGAAGCTAAAAATATACTGAAACTTTTAGGATTAGAGAAGTTAAAAAACAAACCCTGTCAAGAGTTAAGCTCAGGAGAACAACAACTTACCATGTTAGCAACAGCCGTACTGCATAATGCAAAGATTACTATATTTGATGAACCAACAGCCAACCTCGACCCAAAAAAAAGTCGTGATGTTTTTTCACTACTTAAAGGCGATATGTATCAAAGTAAAATCATTATTACCCATGACCTAAACTTAGCCTATCGTCTAGGATATAAAATACTCTACATAAATAAAGGGGAAATTACTTTTTTTGACAGTTCTAAAAAATTCTTTCACCCTTTAAACTTGGACAAATACTTTGGCTCTTCTGTAAAAAAAGTAGAGAACTTTATAGTGGTGGATTTATGAGACATATTGTTTTTATCTTTGCCCTCGGCATTATACTTTTGGCTCCATTTTTTGGGCAAATACCCATAGAACTCTACAACCTAGACAACCCAACAACCGTAGACTACAAACTCTTTTGGGACATTCGTCTACCTCGTGTTATGGTCGCTTTTTTTGCTGGTGCCATTTTAGCTTTGGGTGGTCTACTCTTTCAGTCCCTTTTTAAAAACCCCATGTCTACACCCTATACTTTAGGAGTAGCAAGTGGTTCTACACTGGGTGTGGCTTTTGCTATTGTTTTTGGCTTCTCATCTATGCTCTCTCTTTTTGGTTTTTTTGGTGCTTTATTTACGGTCATTATTCTCTTTGCACTTACGTTAAAACTCAAATATTATGAGACAAATGCTCTACTTTTAGTGGGTATTGCTCTGGCTTTCTTTTACAATGCAGCATTAATGATTCTCTTTTACCTCAGTGATGAGTCTCAAAGTTTTGAGATTATTCGTTTTACTATGGGTTCGGTTGAGGTGGTTGGCTTAGAGCAGACTCTGCCCATAGTTTTAGCAAGTTTGGGGCTTCTTATGGTTGCTAACTTTTATAAAAAAGAGTTAAAACTTCTTTTAACGTCTAATGACTATGCCTACTTAAAAGGGGTAAAGGTGAAAAGGGTCAATACCATTTTACTGGTTGCCGTCTCTGTATCTGTGGGAGTATCGGTCAGTATTACCGGACCTATAGGATTTGTAGGCTTGATTATTCCTCATATTATTAAAACCATCTATAAACAATCGGCTGAACAACTTATGCTGCCTATTTTCTTTTATGGTGGATTTTTCTTAGTTGTGAGTGATTTGGTAGCCCGTAATCTAGGAAGCAGTTCCGATATACCCATTGGAATTATTACTGCTTTACTTGGAGGTCCATTTTTTATCTATTTGATTATGAGACAAAAATAGTATAATACCGAAATATTAAAAGAAGAGAAGATAGATGATAAAACCAATAATAGGCAATATAGATTTTATAGAATCACTACGAGGTAAAAAAGCCACCTTTATGTTGGCACTGAGCAACACAAACACAGCTAAAATAGAGGGCATAACCCAAGCTGGAATCCCTGGAATGATTCATTTAACCCCGACTTTAGACTCTGAGTTTGTCACCACAGGAGAAGTCAGAAGTTTAGAGAACATCGCCGAGACACCAAAGGGTGTCCCTACTCCTGCACTGATAACCCGTGGAGTTCACCTTTTGGCTCCTTATGGGCGTATAGAACTTTTAGACTTAGGCTTAGAAGTGCAACCTAAAGTAGACTACTTTAAACTTCATAGTTTTGACATAGAACCTAGCCAAAGTATTGCAAAAGGTGCCAACATAGATGCTCAAGAACTTTTTCAAAAAGGTGTAGAGTTTGGACAATCCTATAACTGTAAAGATGAGTACATCATTTTAGGTGAGTCTGTTCCCTCTGGAACCACAACAGCCATGGCAACAGCTATAGGACTGAAACATAAAGTACAAGAGCATTTCTCTAGTTCATTTAAAGATGTTCCTACAAATGTAAGAGAAAATACCCTTAAACTTGCTCTTTCTAACTTGGCACATAAAGATGACATATTTACCGTACTCTCTAAGGTATCAGACAATATGCTTATATTTAATGCTGGGTTTATTTTAAGTCTAAATAACAAAATACCTCTCGTACTCGCAGGTGGAACACAGATGGCATGTGTACTTCTTATAGTCGATAGAATGCTTAAACTCATGGGTGGACGTATGGAGAGTTCTAACCTATCCCTTTGTACCACCAAATGGGTAGCCCAAGATGAAGAGTCCGATATAAAAGCTCTTTTAGAACTTCTAAGTTTTCCTATAAATGCTTACTACGCAGACTTTGATTTTGCTTTAAGCACTCACCCTGCTCTAAAACTTTACGATGAAGGTGAAGCCAAAGAGGGTGTAGGTGCTGGTGGAGCATTAATGTATGGTTTTCTCAATGGTTTAAATAAAGCAGAAATCACCAAACAAGTGGAAACATTTTTACAATAGATGAAAGTTTTATACTACGGTGGACAGAAGTCTGGAAAAAGCTTATTGGCTGAGAGAAAAGCTCTTAAACTTGCTAAAACTAAAAAGCCTTTTTATATTGCTACCTACAACAACAGCTACAACGATGGTGAAATGCATAACCGTATAGAGAAACATCAAGAACAGCGTCAAGAGTTATTTATAACCATTGAAGAGTCTTTTAACTTACCCAAAGTGATTGATGAGAATGAAACCTATTTGGTTGATTGTATCTCGATGTGGCTCTTAAATAATCTGGAGAAAACAGAAGAAGAACTTTTAACACAACTAGAAAAAATATCACTAAGCAACGCTAACATCGTCTTTGTATTAAACGATGTAAACAGAGGAGTCATCCCTATGGATAAAGAGAGTAGAAAATTTGTTGATATGACAGGAGTTATAGGACAAAAACTCGCCTCATTTTGTGATGAAGTCTATGAAATAACGCTAGGATTAGAAAGAAGGTTAAAATAGACATGGAATTTAGTTTTTTACTTAAAAAGGGCATCTCATTTTTCTTAATGCCTCTACCCATTACAATGACTCTCATACTTTTGGGTCTATGGTTTCTTTATAAAAAAGAGCTCAGAAGAGCCACTATCTATGGTCTGCTTACATTTTTATGGATTTTAACTATTAGCTCTTCACCTGTAGCAAACTTCCTTATGAAACCTTTAGTACATAAGTATCATCAACTCAAAAAAGTACCTGACAATGTTCAGTACCTTTTACTTTTAGGAGGCGATAGAGAACATAGAGCATGGGAAGTCATGCGACTCTATAACCAAAATAAAAACTTGAAAATTATTACTTCAGGATACTCATTAATAGGTGCTTCTGATGCCAAAATAACAGCCAAACTATTAAAGGATGCTGGAGTAAAAGAAGAACAAATCTTTTCTCAAGGAAAAGCAAAAGATACCAAAGAGGAAGCTCTTGCTCTAAAAAAACGCATAGGAGATAAACCCTTTATACTTGTCACTTCTGCTTATCATATGCCTCGTGCTATAAAGCTTTTTCAAAAAGAGGGGCTTAAACCTATACCAGCACCATGTAATGACAACTATCTTTATGACAAAAATATCTTACGTGCTGAACAGCTACATAAAACAGAACGAGCACTGCATGAATACATAGGTCTTTTATGGCTTCACCTAAAAGACTAATATTTTGTTAACGCAGTTGAATAGCACTCTTTAGCTCATCTAAACCTAAGTCTACTTTGACATGAAACATCGAAGCAAAAGGGTCTTTCTCTTCTAAAGAGATATCTACAAAGTTAATATCTGTAGAGTTTAAATCTTTACGGATTTTTGCTTTTACATGATAGAGTGAAGAAATTTCATCTACCAAAATACCTTGTATCTCTGGAACATTGGCTATAAATATTTTACCCTCTGCAAAAGGAAGGATATCTTCTTTTTTTAAACCACGGTTATCTGCCACAGATTGTACAAAGTTTTCATAAGTTGGTTTAAGCAGATGCTCGGTCATATATGACTTACTCTCTTTATCTATCTTAGCAAAGTAAGAGATAGGTTTTTTAAACTTTCCTGCTGCCATGAAGTCCTCTTCTACTCCTACTTTTTTTGCCAATTCACCCATGTTATAGTGAGGCATAATTACACCAATAGAACCGACTATGGCATTTTTATTTGCAATTAAAGGTTTCACAGCAGAAGCAATATAGTACCCACCACTAGCAGCTATGGAGTCTACATACATGGTGATGTTTTTATCTTTTTGATACGCTTTTAAATACTCTGACAACTCTTCACTCGCCGTTGGTGAACCACCCGGTGAACCCATTATAAAAAGTACAGATTCATAAGCATCATCATCTTTTACAGCATCCATTTTTTCCATAATGGTTGTAGTAAATTGCTCCGTTACAGGTTTATCATAACGAATCACAGCCACAGACTTTCCACTTCTCTCTACCTCAGAAAACATTCCAGATTTTTTAAAAAGACTGGCTACAAATATAATCTCTGCTACTAAAAGTATTCCTATCATCCATGTCTTTAAATTGGATATAAATATCTCTTTTTTTAAGGCTTTAACTTCTTGTTTATATACCTCTTCCTTCTGATGAAAGAGGTCACGCTCATAATTTGTTACTTCTTGTTCTGACAATAAATATCCTTTTTAATCATTCAATATAGAATAACTCTATATAATTTCCAAATATTATATTGAGTTTTTATTAAAAAAGGTTCCAAACTGAAAAATATATCTATATTCGGCACATCAAGTGACGCTGGAAAGTCCACCATTACTTTTGTTATAGCTAAAATCATTCAAGACCTAGGCTACTCGGTTACTCCATTTAAAGCACAAAATGTCTCTAACAATGCAAAAGTATGTGATGACAACTCAGAAATAGCCGTAGCCCAACACTTCCAAGCAGAAGTTTTAAAGTTACCTACATCGTATCATATGAACCCTATTTTACTCAAATCTGGGCAAAAAAGTTCTGCCTCACTTATCGTCAATGGAAAAACCGTTGCCACAAAAGATGTAAGAGAGTACTACCGTGATATAGATACCCTACAACCAGCAGTTAAAGAAGCATTTGAGTACCTAAACAAACGTTATGACTGCGTGGTAGCAGAAGGAGCAGGAAGCCCTGTGGAGCTTAATCTTATGGACAAAGATTTGTCTAACATCTATATAGCCACAGAGTTTAACACCAAAATTATCTTGGTAGCCGACATAGAAAAAGGTGGGGTTTTTGCTTCTATTTGGGGAGTTTATAACCTACTACCCAAACAGCTTAGAGAGAATGTCATCGGAGTCATCGTCAACAAGTTTAGAGGTGACCTAACTCTTTTTGATGAAGGCATACGCATTATAGAAGAGGAGTTTAACATTCCTGTTTTAGGGGTACTTCCCTACTTAGCGTTTAATTTAGGTTTTGAAGACTCACAGTCACTTATGAACTACAAGCAAATATCAAACCCCGATGCAAAACGCATAGCCGTCATAGCATACCCCACCATGAGCAACTATAACGACTTTGAAGCCCTTATTGCCAACCCTGATATCTCCTTAGAGTTTATACAACACAACATTAACCTAGAAGGCTTCGACCAGATTATATTACCGGGTTCCAAACTGGTAATGAAAGACTTAACATGGCTTAAAGAGAGTGGACTTTTCAGACAACTGCAAACCCTAAAAACAGATATCTTGGGTATCTGTGGTGGCTACCAAATGATGTTCAACAACATCATAGACAACCATGCCATAGAAGCAGAAAAACCCACAACCATGCAGGGCTTAGGCTTTATAGATGACGACATTCTGTTTCAAAAAGAGAAAATAGTAAAAACAGACAACTATAAACTCTTTGGAAAAGAGATAAAAGGTTTCGAGATTCACCATGGTATCTCTAAAAAGTACCCTCTCTCTTATGAACAAGCAAACATAAAAGGAACTTTTGTCCATGGGCTTTTTGATGATGAAGAGTTTGAAGAGTACAAAAGAGAAACCATAAACCATTTTGTAAAAGAGATGAAAAGTCGTTTAGATGTAGAGAAGATTTTAAACAGTGTTTGTTAAAATCACCCTACTAGCCTACCTCATCGACAAATATTTTGGAGAGTTCTCTTTTGTTAAGCATCCTGTTGTCATTATGGGTGACTACATTAAATGGTTTGAAAAAAAGTTTTATGCTGACTCTATGTTAAGAGGATTTTTCTTAACCCTCTCTCTACTTTTGCTTACTTATGCTTTGGTTCATACTCTTGTTCTTTTAGTGTCGGGGAGAGGACACCCCGACCTACAGGTATTGGTTTTAGGGGTCATTGCCTCTACTACCATTGCTTCAAACATGCTCTATAGTGCTGTAGCAGATATCATAAAAAATCCACAAAACATCAAATACCTAGTGAGCCGTGACACAAAAGAGCTAAGCCCTTCAGACATAAACAAAGCAGCCATAGAGACCTATGCTGAAAACCTTAGTGATGGAGTTATCGCTCCTCTTTTTTACCTACTTCTTTTTGGTTTAGAGGGTGCATTTGTTTACAAAGCCATCAACACACTCGACTCCATGGTTGGTTACAGAAATGAACGTTATGAAAAGTTTGGAAAAGTCTCTGCCATTTTAGACGACGTAGCAAACTTTATTCCTTCGAGAATGACTGCACTTTTAATCGCTGTTTTAATGGGAAGTAAAAAAGCTCTTTTAAGTTTTTATACTTATGGAAAAAAACATGACAGCCCCAATGCTGGTCACCCCATCTCTGCTATGGCACTTGCCATTGGTCTAAAGCTTGGTGGTGACACCTCCTACTTTGGAAAGATAAAAAAGAAAGCCTCTTTTGGAGATGAAAGAGCAAACATAAGAACAGAGGACATTAAAAAAGCCCTCTCTTTTCAGTGGCGACTCGACAGCTTTGTTCTTATAACTTTAGGAGTACTCATCTATGCCCAACTATAAACATGGTGGAAACATCACAGCCTTTGCAAAAGAGATTGGGGCTGATGTCTCAGAAGTTATTGACCTCTCATCCAACATCAACTTTTTAAAACCTCACATCAACATTGACTTTAACTCTTTGGACATTGCACCCTACCCCAACTATGATAACCTCGAACATGCCATTGCCCATTTATACCAAGTAAAACAAGAGGTGCTTGAACTTTTTAATGGAGCAACCACGGCTATCTACACACTGTTTAGAGAACTAAACTTAACTCATGCCACCCTCTACTCTCCATGTTACTTAGAGTATAAAAAAGCAGCCCATGCACACAACTACAGCATAGAGTTTATAAACCGTTTTGAACATATAGAGCAAGAGGTAAAAGAGCACTCTTTTGTTATATTTGTCAATCCTTCTACTCCTGATGGAAAGTTTTATGACATAGAAAAACTTATGAAAAAATGGATAGAAAAAAAGTGTACCATACTTATAGATGAATCTTTTTTAGACTTTACCCCTTTTGAGTCAGCCATAAAATATCTAAAAATATATGACAAACTCTACATTTTAAAATCTATGACCAAGTTTTATAGTTCGGCAGGTATTAGAGTGGGAGCTTTGCTCTCTAATGAAAAAAATATAAAAGCCATCAGAGCAAAAGAGCCTCTCTGGAAAATCTCTGAATTTGATAGCCAGTACCTACAAAGTGCATTAAAAGATAAAAGTTTTGTTGAAAAAGCAAAAACTGTAAACAAAGAGAATAGAACCTTACTAAATGAAGTACTAAAAAACTCTAACTTAATAGAAAAAGTCTACCCATCAACGGCTAACTATATACTCATAAAACTAAAAACCATAAAAGCAGAAGAGCTACAAAAGAGACTCATACCCTATAAGATTATGATACGAGACTGCTTTAACTTTGATGGGTTAGACAACGCTTATGTTAGAATAGCTGTAAAAGACAAGCACTCTATACAAACCCTAGAAAAAACTCTAAAAAAGGCACTTAAAAATGAATCATAACATTAAAACTTTTCTAAAAAACAGCTATTTGGGTTTTAAATTCTCCTTCTCATTTTTTTCCATATTGCCCATGAGCTTTAAAAAGAGTGACGACCTTTCTCAAAAAGAAGTTTTAGCCTCCATGCTTATGTTTTTACCTTTTGTAGGTTTTGTGTTGGGCTTGGTAACTATGTTACTTTTCTCTTTCTTAGCCCATTTGGAATGGTATGGAGCTACTATCGTAGCTATTGTCTACATGATGCTTTATGGTTTTATTCATACTGAAGCAGTTATAGATGTGGCTGATGCCATCTACGCTTCTCACTCGGGTAAAGATGCTTATGCCATTATAAAAGAACCAACCGTTGGAGCCATGGGTGTTCTTTATGCTATTGGATTTGTGCTTTTAAAGGTTGCAGGTATTGTCTACCTTTTTACTCATAACGTTGCTATGGAGTTTGTAGCTGTTCTCATCATTAGCCGTTTGTCCCTTCTGCTACTTTTTAAAGTTCATACTTTTAACTCCAGTTTTGCTACACAGTTAAAAGAGTCATTTACATTGAAGTACTTCATTGCTACCTATCTTATATTTATACTCATCGGCTCTATGCTTATGAGTAAGTTTATTTTACTACTGCTTCTTGGTCTACTTTTAGCCCTCTTTATCTCTTTTTACATCAAATCTAAAATAGGTTTTGTAAACGGAGATGTTCTAGGAACAACCCTTGAAGCCATAGAAATTTTACTCTTTTTAAGCATCGCTTTGTTTATGCTATAATTCGCAAAAAAGAGAAAATATGTCATACAGTTCTTGGTTTCAAGCTCATGGAGAGAAACATAAAAAAATTATAGACAAACTTAGCCATCTTAGTGACGCTGAACTCATAAAGTATTTTAGATTTGACAACATGGTTAAAGAGGAACCTAACTTTTGTCCCCTTTATGCCAAAAATAAAAAATGTCACGATAATGAAAAGCTTAACTGCTATTTCTGTGCCTGTCCTAACTTTAGATTCAAAGATGAAGGCTTTGAACAAGTAGAAGGGCGTACCCTTTTTTCGACCTGTGGTATAGAGTCTAAAGATGGAAGCCAATATATTTCAGACACAGCCATACACCAAAACTGTGCAGGATGTTTTGTTCCTCACTCTGAAGCATACATCAAAAAATACTTTACACGTGACTGGTTTGAAGCCATGTCAAAAGTAAACAAACATGAGTAAAACACCCTATTTTACATACATTGTTCTCTGTGCTGACAACACACTATACACAGGTATAGCCACTGACCTAGAACGTCGCATAGAAGAGCATAACTCTTCTGATAAAGGTGCAAAGTATACAAAAGCTCGTCGTCCTGTCACCTTGGTCTATAGTGAAAAACATTTAAATAGAAGCCAAGCTTCTAAACGTGAATATAGCATTAAAAAGATGTCAAGAAAAAAGAAACAAATATTAATAAATATTTAATAATACTTTCTGTTATAGCAATAAGTATCAAGTGTAACCAAAATATAAATAAATAAAATTCATTCAACTATCACTAGAGATTATTAAGCTTATTATAATAATTAATATATAATGAATTAAAATCATCAAATAAAAGGATAATAATGTCAAAATTAGAGTCACAATCTCATCAATACACTCCGTATGACCAGATAGACAAAGAGCAACTTAAACGAGATATTGAAGAGGCAAAAGCAACCATAGGAGCACCTTCAGAAGCAGATTTTCAACATCTACTAAAAATGGAAAAATGGGGGAGAGTACTTACAGCTTCTGGTTTTGCAATAGTATTAATACTAGCAATTGCTGAGATTCATAGTGGTTTTCTATTTTGGTCATTAGCAGTTGTAGCTGCACTGCTTATTAGTACAGGAAATGTTGGAAGATGGGCAAATGTTACCCACCCTATACTTCATGGAGCTTATGACAAAGTACCAAATATTCCAGAAAAATATAAAAAGAAAAACTTTGCACAAGGCAGTAGACGTTGGTGGGATTGGCTAGACTGGATTAAACCAGAAGCTTGGATGTACGAGCATAATATTATGCACCATTACCACCTAGGTGAAACTGATGATCCAGATAATGTTGAGAAAAATATGCAATGGCTTATTCAATCAAAAACACCAATGTGGGCAAGAAGACTCTTTGTCTATATTTTTGCTGCAACATGGAAATTTACCTACTATGCACCAAACACTCTAAGAATTTTAAAAAATAAAAAGCTAAAAGAAGACAACAAAATGGAAATCTCAGACTATGAGTTTGACCCAAGAAAACCATTTGGATTTGAGCTTTGGTGGGAATACTACATTCCATACTTCGCTGTACATTTTATTATGGTTCCTGCACTCTTCTTACCTTTTGGTGTTGAAGCTGTTATCTCTGCACTTATTGTTGTGATTATGGCAGAAGCATTTACAAATCTTCACTCGTTTTTGGTTATTGTACCTAACCACTCAGCTGATGATATCTACATGTTTAACGAACCATATAAAGGTCAAGGTGAATTCTACCTTAGACAGATAATGGGTTCAGTAAACTACAACACAGGTTCTGATGTTATTGACTATGCACATGGGTTCCTTAACTACCAAGTAGAGCATCACATTTTCCCTGATATGCCATTAAGTTTCTACCAAAAGACACAGCCACTTATTAAAGATATCTGTAAAAAACATAACCTTGAGTACAGACAAGAGTCAGTATTTAAAAGAATGAGTATGACCATAGACCTTATGGTAGGAAAAACAAAACTACTAAGAGTTGATGGGATTTAAGCCTTCCCTAGCTCTGGCTACTTAGAAAATTTAGGATGCATTAATCTTTAACAAGTATAATCGTAACTATTAAATTTTCTAAGGGAAACGATGAAGAAACTTCTACTGTTACTATTAACAAGCTACACACTTATGGCAAATGCCTTACCCCAAAGTATTACAACAACTATAAAAAGCATAGATAAAAATGGTCAAATAACCTTAGCCACTGCTGTACCAAAAGGTATGAGTGGAATCGTTGTTCACGACTACGGTAACGGTCTTTCTGCCATTACAAATGCTGTGATTACAGATAGTAATGCCAAAGCTACGCTTTTAAAATATACAGCCATTCCTCATGACAACATACCCAATATTAAAACAGCTTCACAAGTAAACGATAAAGTTATTTTAGGAAATTTTTACAGCAATGCCTTACTTATTGCTCCTGATGCAACAAGCTATGCGAATATTACTAAACAATTTAAGAAAACTTGGATTCATCCTGATATGTTTGCTCTAGACTTTATGAAAAATTCTCAATCAGCAATTTCATTTAATAACATAGAAGAGTTTGCAAAAAAAAATCAAGTAGGATTGGTACTTATAGCTTCAAATCATGGTCTATTTATTCTTGATCCTATTAGTAAAACTTTTATCGGTAAAAATGATATCTCTGTGAACACGGACAAAGCCATGAAACCATTTTTTGCACGTTTTAAACAGATGGATACTTCTGTTTTTGGTATGTCTAAAGTTACATTAACCGATTATGATAAAGCCATAAATAACCTTATAAAGTAAAATAAAATGATAGATAAAAAACACTTAAAAGCCTTTACCAACATCGTAGGGGCTGAAAATATCTACGATGACAAAGCCCACATGATAGCCTACAGCTATGATGCAACTCGAACCCGTTATGAACCCGATGCTGTTATTTTTCCTCGACATGAAGAGGATGTGGCTAAAATTTTAAAGTATTGTAACGACAACCTTATTATCATTACCCCTCGTGGTGCTGGTTCTGGCTTTACAGGAGGTGCTTTACCTGCAAATGGTGGGATTATTCTAGCTATGGAAAAGCATATGAATAAGATTTTAGAGATAGACACAGAAAACATGGTAGCCGTGGTACAACCAGGTGTGGTTAACATGGACTTGCAAAAACATGTAGAAGCATTGGGACTCTTCTACCCACCAGATCCAGCAAGTGAAGAGTACTCAACTCTGGGTGGAAATGTCTCTGAAAATGCTGGTGGTATGAGAGCAGCAAAGTATGGTATAACCAAAGACTACGTCATGGCACTTCGTGCAGTACGAACCAATGGTGACATCATCCGTGCAGGTAAAAAGACCATTAAAGATGTGGCTGGGTACAACACAGCTGGTATACTTATAGCTTCAGAGGGTACACTGGCTGTTTTAACAGAACTTACTCTAAAGCTTATACCTAAACCAAAGTACAAAAAAACCTATATGGGAATCTTCCCTTCTGTTGACAATGCGATGAACGCTGTATTTAAATCACTCTCAGCAGGTGCGAACCCTGTCGCTATGGAGTTTTTAGATGCCTTGGTTATAGAAGCCCTCATAGAGAAACTCGGTGTTGACTTACCATCTGAAGCAGGTGCTGTTCTGGTCGGTGATGTTGATGGAAATGTACCCCAAGAGGTTGCCTTTCAGCTGGAGACTTTAGAAGCTTCATTTAAAGAGAATGGTGCCACAGAGTTTAAAGTAGCAAAAGATGAGGATGAAGCAAAAGAGCTATGGTACGCAAGAAAAAATGCTTCTCAGTCTATCACCATTTTTGGAAATAAAAAACTAAACGAAGATATCTCGGTTCCTCGTTCTATGTTACCAAAAGCACTTAAAGCCATCTATGCTCTTGGAGACAAGTATGGATTTAAGGTTCCATGTTTTGGTCATGCAGGTGATGGTAACATTCACGTAAATGTTATGATAGATATTTCACAACTCGACGAAGGTCATAAGTGTATAGAAGAGATTTTTCAAATGGTAGTAGACATGGGTGGA
>Ga0256828_1000472_pt1 | contig 26713 bp, 28 predicted proteins | sample CV88metaG_FD_185993 | JGI IMG/M metagenome (GOLD analysis project Ga0256828, IMG submission 185993) | Hydrothermal vent microbial communities from East Pacific Rise, Pacific Ocean - CV88 | ecosystem: Environmental > Aquatic > Marine > Hydrothermal vents | place: Pacific Ocean: East Pacific Rise...
AGCTGATGGTTCTACGACACGAAAATATGGTGGAACGGGCTTAGGACTTGCGATCTCCAAACAACTTGTAGAACTGATGAACGGTAAGATATGGATAGAGAGTGATGTAGGCGTTGGAAGTTGTTTTAAGTTTATCATAAAGCTTGAAAAACAGCAACAAACTCAAGATATGGCTATAACGATCTTTAATTCTAAGAGTGCTTTGATCGTGGATGATTCAGCTTCTTGGAGAGATATTTTAACGGGACTATTAAAAAAGTTCGGTATCAAAACACAAAGTGTCTCAAGTGGAAAAGAAGCCATAGAAGCAGTGGCTGCATATCGATATGATATCATTTTAATGGATTGGAATATGCCTGATCTTGATGGGATAACGAGTGCAAAAATCATCAAACAACATAATGATGTACAGATCATTATTATCAGCGCATATAAAGATGATGAAATCGCAAAAGAAGCAAAAAGTGTAGGTGTGGAATACTTTATACAAAAGCCGATTGATCCATCTATACTCAACGATACACTAAGTGATATCTTCTTAGGAACGAAAAAGTTAGAGATAAAATCGGAAAAAGAACAAACAAGCTTACACGATGATGTTACAACATTGCGCGGGAGTAAAATCTTACTTACTGAAGATAACAAAACTAATCAAGAGATTATATTGGGTTTACTTGAAGAGAGTGGTATAACAATAGATATTGCTAACAATGGTTCCGAAGCGCTGAAGATGTTTCAAGAGCACAAAGATTATGAATTGATCTTGATGGATCTACAAATGCCGGTGATGGATGGGTATGAAGCGACTAAACGCATACGAAGCGAAGATAAAAAGATCCCGATCGTAGCCCTTACAGCAAACGCTATGAAAGAAGATATAGAAAAAACAGCTTCTGTAGGGATGAATGAACATCTTAACAAACCGATCGATGTCGAAAAGCTCTACGCTACACTTTTGAAGTACATCTCGAAAAAAACGGAGATCTCAAAAAAACAACCAAACAAAGAAGAGGAAATAGAGCTTCCTCAGTTCGAACATCTCGATGTCGAAGCAGCTTTGAAGTTCACAATGGGAAATAAAAAGATCTTTCTTAATACCCTCAAAGGCTTGTTGGAGTTTAAAGATGTTTCCTTAGAAAGTCTTGATGATCAAGAGCTCAAAAGAACTGCGCATACGATCAAGGGTCTAAGTGCAAGTATCGTTGCACAAGAGCTTCAAGAAATATCAAAACAGATCGAAGAGAGTGGAGATAAAACACTTTTTGAGCCGTTTTATGAGGCTTTGCGAAATGTAGTAGATGAGATCCAAACAAAAGTGAACCTCACACAGGAGAGTAAACAACCTATCTCAAAAGATCGAGAAGAACGCTTGTTCAAAGAGCTAAAAACAGCATTAGAAACAAAAAGGGCAAAAAATATCAAACCACTCATTGAGGAACTCGAAAAATATGATTTAGATGAAACAAAAGCGGCATTCTTTGCAGATATTAAAAAGCTTACAAAGAAGTTCAAATACAAAGAAGCGTTGAAGTTGTTTGAATAAGTACCTTTATGTTAGGCAGGAACACTAAGAGGCGTTGCTGCGCTTACATTTGAAGTGATGATGTATCTATCTCTTCCACTCTCTTTTGCCTCATAAAGCATCTCATCAGCACGTGAGATAAGTACTTCATTATCTAAAGCATCATCAGCCACACAACAGACAACACCAATGGAGATTGTTACAAATTCGCAAACTTTAGATTTTTCATGTTTTAACTCTCGTCCGCGTACTGCATCGCAAATCTCACGTGCTAATTTTGCACTACTGGATTCATCAGTATCGCTAAGTAAAACTCCAAACTCTTCACCACCAAGTCTAAAGACATAATCACTTGGACGTTTGAGTGTATCTTTTAAAACTTTCGCAACAGACTTAAGGGCATAGTCTCCCTCAACATGTCCATAGGTATCATTATATTGCTTAAAATAATCAATATCCAACATCATAAATGTAATATAGGAGTTGTTTCTTTTAGCACGTTTTAATTCCCTATCATATATAAAGTTAAAATATCTTCTGTTATGTAAACCTGTAAGTGAATCTGTGTAGGAGGCACTCTCAAGTTTCTTATTGGCAATTTTTAGTTTTTTTGCAACTATTTCAAGCTGTGTATGATCTTTTTGGATACTTCTAAATACATAAAGCAAAATCCCTAAAATACCAAGTATTATAATAGATAGAATTGTTCCTATTTGAACAAGTATTGATTTATAGGTATGTAAAAATTTCTTTCTCTCATAGTTCGCAACATTAACTTCATAATTTATAAGTTTTTGTAAAACTCTATGAATGTATGAAACTTTTTTCTCCAGTGTATTTATAGAGATGCGACTCAGGTCCTTACCATTTTTCGCAGCAAAAAGAATTTGCATAAAATATCTGTTAATAGATTTTATTTCTATATTTGTATATTCCACATATTCCATCTCATCATCACGTTTAAAATGGGACATATAACTACCCCATTTTCTATCTATATCTTGCAATGCATCTTCAAGATTTGAAATCGTCTCGGATCTGCTTAACTCATTGCGTGAGGCTTTGTAAAGAGTATCAGCTAAGCCGTTATGATATTTTTGGAGAATTTCATTCAACTCAGTTACCGGAACGAGTGAACCAAAATATAGGAAATCAATATTTTTTTTCATTGCATTCACATAGGTTGTTCCCATAATACCTACACTTACAAGTCCCATAGTAATAAGTAAAAAAAGAAACAAAAGCTTACTACGAAGTTTGAGTGCTTCAATAAACTGCATACGACTCCCTATTGAATACTTTATACAAAGCATATTTTGTACCATTCTTATGAAATTTTATGATAAAATTTCGGTAAAATTCAAAAATTCAACAAATTGTCATAAAAAGAGAAATAATGGAAGCAAAAGCAATTAAAACAGATCGATATCTATCAACACAAGATATTCAAAAGCATCTACAAAATGTTGAGTATATCATTATGGCTGCGCCTGCACCAGAACATTTTAAAGATACTCCCATACACTTTACCATATTTTTAAACACAGCAGATCCTATCCCTCAAGATATTCAAAAAGCCATCCTTGATAAATTTAGAAAAGAACAGAAAATAGGTAAACCTGCAGAATTAATGAGCCAGTTAATGCCGGTCGGTTTTGCAATTAGTACTGCTCAAGATACTCCTATGCCTATGCTACTGGTAAAGCCAGAGGACCAAAAAAGTATTCCTCACGTACCCATGCATGTTATGGATTTTCTTGCTGATTCCAATAACTTTGATGAAGCTAAAGAAAAAAATCTCACAGGCTGGAGTTACTCTTACGAATAAATTTAGTATTTTGCTACTTTAGTAGCATTTACTATTACCTTCTAGTCCTATAATTCTCCCTAGATATTAAAAAACAATTTAAAATTCAAGGAGAAAATCATGAAAAATATTTTATTATCTACGCTACTTTCCTCTTTACTACTAAGCAATGCTCTTTATGCAAAAAGTGAAATCAAGACTGTTAATGAAGTAAGTAAAAGCGCTGTAAAAAAAGGTACACAAGATGCTCTTGCAAATCAAGCAAAACTCATCCAAGAAGCAATTAATTCACTTCAATATACACACGAAGCTCTCGTAGCTCTTGATAAAAAAGATAAAGCTACAGCTAAAAAGAAGATCGAAAAAGCTTTAGGAAAACTGGAAGTTATCTTAGCAGCAAAAGATGCACCGAAATTCTTGCCAATTGATAGTAGTGTAAGTATGGTAGAGTATATCGGAACAAAGGATGATGTCAAAAAAAGTGTCAATGCAGTAAAAGATCTCCTCTCTGAGAACAAGATCCAACTCGCACGTACGCTCTTAAATACACTTCAAAGTGAGATAGATATAAAAATCACAAGTTTACCACTTCTAACTTATCCAGATGCACTTAAACTTGCAGTAAAATATCTACATGATAATAAAATCATAAAAGCAAAAAGTGTCCTGGAAGTTGCACTCTCAACATTTGATACAACTGTAACTGTAGTACCATTACCACTACTAAAAGCAACGGATCTTATTAATGTTTCCGCATCACTGTCTAAAAATGGCAAAAAAGAAGAAGCACTTACTTATTTAAAAGCTGCTGAAGATGAACTCGATGTTGCGCAAGCACTCGGTTATGTAAGCCATTCAGACACTACGTACAAAACACTTCACAAGGCTCTTAAAGACGTCAAAAAAGAGATTAAAGGCAAAAACAAAGCTGAAAAACTCTTTGACGAACTTAAACATAAACTCAAAGATTTTAAAGATAAAGTCTTCTCTGAAAAATCAAAATAATGCAACTAAGAGATTAAGGTTTTCATCTCCTTAATCTCCTTAGTAATTCCTTTTGATAAATTCTCATATCCATCTTCAGTAACTAATATATTATCTTCTATACGTATACCTATTCCTCTATATTTTAAAGGGACTTCATTATCATCTTTATCAATATATAGACCTGGTTCTATTGTTAGAACCATTCCCTTTGACAAAGCTATCTCTTTGCCTTGTTTATCTTTATACGGGCATTCATCATGGACATCCAATCCCATCCAGTGCCCTATTCCATGCGGAAAATATTTTTTATGACGTCCTTTTTTTATCAACTTTTTCACTTTACCATCTAAAATACCTAAAGAGACCATCCCTTTACATAACAGGAATTCTGCTCTTTGTTGCAATTGACTGCGCAATACTCCTGGTTTAATTAGAGAGATTATCTCTTTTTGGACGTCTAAGACTAAGGCGTAAAGCTCTTTTTGTGGCTTGCTAAAAGAAGTATCACTACATACAGTCCGTGTAATATCACTTGCATAGTAATTATACTCACAACCGGCATCTATCAAAATAAGCTCACTCTTTTTAATTCTGTCCTTATTATCGATATAATGTAATGTATTTGCATTGTTTCCTGCTGCAACAATAGAGGTATAAGCATCACTCTGTGCCCCACTTTTTTTAAAAACATACTCTAACTCTGCTTGTAATTCATACTCATAATTACAGTGTAAAGCTTTTTTCATAGCCTGATGATGTGCTTTTTTTGTAATTAAAAGCGCTTCTTTTATAAGCCTTATCTCCGCATCTGATTTTATTAAACGCATCTCTTCAATAAGAGGTGCAGCATTCTTAAAACTTCTCACAGCTTTTGCATAACGCTTAAGAAGTTTAACTTTTGAGTAGTCTAATTTAAAATCATAATAGACCTTTTTTTTATCCTTTAGAAACTCTTGAAGTTTTTTAGAAATTTCACTTGATAAAAAGACTCTATCAACATCAAAAAGTTCTTTTGCGCGCTCTTTACCTAAACGTTTTCCATTCCAAAGCTCCTCTTGCTTATCTTTTTTATAGACAAACAGATATGTCATCACATCTTTTACACCCTTTACAAACACTAAAGCTGCTTTATCTTCTGTAAAACCACTAAGATAGTAAAAATTACTGTTTTGTCTATAAGGGTAGTAAGTATCATTCGAACGTATTTTTTGCTCTGCACTAAAAAAAACTGCAATAGAATCTTTTTTTAATTTTGCCGCAAAGGTATCACGCCTTGCTCTATACTCTGCTTCTGTAATCATTTACAACTCTTTGCTATCCAAATTTTTAATTCATCTAAACTTTGAGCCAAAAGTGCATTTAGTGCTAAAACACCACTTTTTGCATCTGCTTTTTGAGTTTTTTTCTTTTTAACAATATGTTTCGATGCAATAATGAGTGAGGTTTGATTATCTATCAAAGAAAATGTAATATCCAAATTAGCAGTAGAACTTTTTTCATCGCTACTGTAATACTGCGTAAAATCGGCAACATTTATCTCCAATGTATATTTACTACTACTAAAAGATTTATAGCTCGTTACATTTGCAAATATCCCTGCATCTTCAAGAGATGCAACAACAGCATTAGTTATAGCTTTATTTGGATGTTCTGCCCACTCAGACTGATTGTAAGAATACTCTTCATAGTCTCCAACCACATATTTCATCTCTTTACTCATTAAAGAGCTTTTTACAAATGCTTGAGAAACCTTTATTGTATCTTCCTTGCAGCTAGCACTTTCAAGAGAAACTTTACTCTCTTTTGCTGCTATTCTATACTCTGTAATCATAGGTGATGTTCTTGAACATCCTAAGAAAAAAAGTGTCACTGTTAAGAGTAGTACTGTTTTCATCTATTTTTCTCCCGGAGCAGTTTTAATTTCTGTATTTTTATAAAACAGATCAGAAGGATTATGTTTTAATTCATCCAGTAAGCTCTCTAGATCAACTATAACATTCTCTCCTTCTAACATTACATTGTTAACATGATGACTCATTTTTTGGAAAGAAACAGCAGAATCTGAAAAAGAGACTGCCATATTTTGCATTGTTTTATCCATACTTATATATGTTCCCTTTATAACATCAAAAGAACTGCTTATCTCATTTTCCCAAGCGATACTTCGACTAACAAAAGTATCTATATTAGGCACAAGCTTATCTATCTTATAACTGATCTTATCAAGATTGTTCATCGTACGTTGAAAATGTTCAATGGTTTTTTCATTTAAAAGTTTATCTATCTTATTCATAATATTAGCCGTATGTTCTAAAAGTCTCTCTACCTGTTTTTGATTCTTTTCATTAAGCAACTGTTGTGTTTTATCCAAAGTAGCTGTTAATTGGGTAGAGACATTCCCCAAAGATTTTTCAAAATGTTCAAAGAATGAAGGTACAGTTTTAATAACAGGATACTTCTCTCCTGCTTTTGCCTCCAATGGAGGAGCATCGTTTTTACCTTGTGAAAGATTTATATAAGTAAGACCTGTAATCCCCTGTGCCGTTAATTTGGCTACCGTATTTTCTTTAATAGGTGTACTCTTTAAGATATCTACTGTTACTGCGACCTGTTCTGTATTTTTTGGATTAATTCGTAATCGTGTTACCTTACCAACTGTAATACCTCTGTATTTTACAGGAGCATCCAAATTTAGACCTAAAACAGATTCATTAAAATAGATAAGATATTTTTTTGTTTGTGCATCATTCGATGGTTTTAACATCCAATATGCAAATCCAAACATCAAAGTAAGACCAAAGACAACAGAGAGTCCTATTAGAGTATAATTTACTTTATTATTCATTTTCCCTCCCAAAAAAGGTTTGGATAAAATCACTTTTAACTTCTTTTACCCCTTGTAGTGTTCCTTCATAAGCTATCTTCTTATTATCAATTATAGCAACTTTATCTAAAGTATTATATATAGACTCCAAATCATGACTTACCATGACAATTGTAAGCCCTAACATCTCACGCAATTGTAATATCAGGTTATCAAACTCACGTGCAGAAATCGGATCTAACCCACTTGTCGGTTCATCTAAAAAAAGTAGTTTTGGATCCATAGCCAATGCCCGTGCCAAACCTGCTTTCTTTTTCATACCACCACTTATTTCTGAGGGATAAAGATTTGCATCTTCAGGTTTTAAACCAACAAGATTAATCTTGAATTTTACTATATCATCTATCATCTTGCGTGAGAGTTTTGTATATTCAACAAGGGGTAATGCAACATTTTCTTTGAGTGTTAAAGATGAAAAAAGAGCACCGAATTGAAACAGTACACCCCACTGCTGTCTTAAAGATTGAGCATCACTTTCACTGATATTATTTAGTTTTTTATCCAATACCTCAATAGTTCCACCTGAAATATGTTGTAATAAAACCATTTCACGTAAAAGTGTAGTCTTTCCACAACCACTTGGACCTAACAAACCATATATCTCACCTTCATTGATTGTTAGGTCAAGTCCATCATGAACAATTTTCTTTCCAAAAACAGTCCGAACATCCCTTACTTTTATTACAGCCACTTTATATCCCTAAATTCGTAAATGCTATAGAGAAAACAGCATCACATACTATCACTGCAAAGATGGATTCAACAACACTTTTAGTCGTGTTAAAACCTATACTTTGAGTATCATCTTTGACCATTAAACCTCGATATATTCCAATCGATGCTATTAAAAATGCAAAAAACGGTCCTTTAACTATACCGACATAAAAATGTTTTGCAGCGATCACTTCATTAAATCTATCTATAAAAAGTGAAGGAGTTATATTTAAATCAATATTGGCTACTATCATCCCCCCAAATATAGCCATTATATCTGCAACAAAAATTAGTATAGGCATGGTAATGACCAATGCAATTATACGAGGTAACACCAAAAATGCAAAAGGTTCAAAACCCATCGTTTTCATAGCATCAAGTTCTTGTGTTATTTTCATAGCACCAATTTGTGCCGCATATGCAGAGCCACTTCGTCCTGCTATGACAATCGCTGTAATCAAAGGTGCAAGTTCTCGAAAGATAGATATACCAAGCATATCTACAATAAATATATTCGCACCGTAAATCTTTAGCTGATAAGCAGATTGATAAGCTACAACGAGGCCAATTAAAAAACTGGTTAACGAAATGATACCAAGAGCACGTATAGCACTTTCATTCACTTCAAAAGCTATTTCTTTAAAACGTATATTTTTCAATGATGTGATATAGCGCATATTTGAAGCAAACAATTGTCCAAAAAAATATAAAAAAGAGAGAAAGCCCTTATAGTAATTATAAAAAACTTCCCCTATATTCTCTAAAAAAAACTTTCTTTTTGCAGGCTGAAAATCACGTGAGTGAGCAATATTCTTTTGAACTAATAAAAATGTCTCCTGATGATTGGCTTCTTGTAATAATAATTTTACTTCAATATTCTTGTTTTGAAATTTTTTTTGAAAATCATAGAGAAAAATAGCTCCGGCAGTATCAAGTGATGCCAAGCCCGTGCAATCTAAAATCACACTATTGAAAATTTTATTTTTAATTTCTTGAAGTCTATTCTCTACTTCAGGAATGGTATAAAGGGTCAACTCCCCCTCAAAAGTAAGAAGGAGTCGTTCATTTTGGAGATCTATAAGTACTTTATTTTGCATTAAGATTATTTAAAAATCTCTCTCTAATAGTTTATTGACTTTTAAAATAGTAATAATTTTATCTGCCTGTTTACCAACACCTTCAATAATAGTGTCATCACCATTGACAGTATCAGGTGCCGGACCAATGTTCTCTTTTTTAATACGAATCGCCATTGTAAGTCTATCAATCACAAATCCTGCAACATCATCCCCATGACGCATTACGATAAAACGGGTATCTTCACTGTGCTTCTTCGTCTGCAATCCAAATTTCGCGCGTAGATCAATAAGTGGAATAACTGCTCCACGTAGATTAAACACACCCATAACATAGTTTGGTACCTGTGGTACACGTGTCCATGAAAAAGGTTTAATAATTTCTTGTATAGAAAGAATTGGTACAGCATACTCTTCATCACCAATCATAAATCCTACAAGCTGTACTACATCATCAAGCTGTTCTACAACACTGTTTTGCTGGTCATTTTGTTTGTTAATAATATCTTTTAGTTTATCACTCATTATAAGAACTCCGATTTAAAGTTAACATTTCTCTGGACAACACTTGCCAGATAATCAGCAGAGTATGGTTTCGTAATATATTCAACCATGCCAGACTCAACACCACGCATACGGTCAGATTTACTTGTTCTAGAAGTAACTGCAATAAGTGGAAGATTTTTATATCTATTATATTTTTTAATCTCACTTGCAAGTGAATAACCATCCATTCTCGGCATCTCAATATCAATCAACATTGCGTCGAAATTATAATCTCCAGATTTCAAGATATTAAGAGCTTCTTGCCCATCACTTGCTTCTACAAGTGTGATACCCATAGGTTCTAGCGCTTTTCTCATAATCATTCTATCTGTTTTAGAATCATCTACAATCATCACAACATAATCACTTGCCTGTGTTTTCTCTTTCACTACTGATGAACTTTCACTATTTTCTGTAAGTGTTGTTGCTTTAACATCCTTTGCCATGTTCATAAGGGCTACAACATCGACAATAAGTGTTACACCACCATCACCACGAATTGTAGCTCCTGCAATACCTTCTATTCCTTTAAGGTAATCTCCAAGTGACTTAATAACAATCTCTTCTTGGCCGACAAGAGTATCAACAATAAGACCAAGCTTACTTGTACCAAGACCAAGGACAACAACATAGGCATGTTCGCTTGCATCAAGTATGCGTTCAACCTCAAAGATATCACCAATATGTACAAGAGAAAGAACATCATCACGAAGGCGCATTACACTTTTGCCTTCAACCGTATAGATCTCATCTTTTGAAATTCTTACTGTCTCAAGTACAGAAGCAAGTGGAATTGCATAATGTTCTTCTTGTACACCAACTAAAAGTGCTTGAATAATCGCAAGAGTAAGAGGGATTTTAAGTTTTATAGAAGTCCCTTTACCCACTTCAGAATCTATATCAATAATACCATTTAGTTTTTCAATATTAGTTTTAACAACATCCATACCAACACCACGACCACTTACATTGGTAACTTGTGCAGCAGTTGAAAAACCTGGTTTAAAGATTAAAGCAAAAGCTTCCTTATCACTCATGCTATCGGCTTCTTTTTCTGTAATGATGCCTTTTTCAAGTGATTTATTTTTTAACATTTCCGGGTCAAGACCCTTTCCATCGTCATCAATTTGAATAACGATTTGATTTCCCTCATTGTATGCTTTTAGAGCAATAGTACCTGTTTCAGGTTTTCCTTTTGCCACACGATCTTCAGGTGCTTCAACCCCATGATCACATGAATTACGGATAATATGGACAAGAGGATCACCTATCTCTTCAACAATTGATTTATCAAGTTCTGTCTCTTCCCCAGAGATAACAAGTTCAATTTTTTTGTTAAGTTCACGTGAGAGGTCGCGAATCATACGCGGAAACTTATTAAATACTTTTCCAATAGGAAGCATACGTGTCTTCATAACGGCAATTTGAAGATCCGTTGTAACAAGTGATACGATAGATACAACCTGATTAAGCTCTTCTAAGAACTCTTCACCTTCATAGCGTTCTTCAACATCATCGTTAATCTTAATAAGTCTGTTTTTTGCAAGCACTAATTCACCAATAAGATTCATCAAGTGATCAAGTCTTTTAACATCAACACGAATGGTCTGTTCGACTTGTGCAGGTGTCTTTCTTGCAGGAGCAGCAGCCTTTGGTTCCTCTTTCTTCTCTTGTTTTACAGGTGCTGGTGTCGGTGCAGGAGTTGTTTTTTTCTCCTCTTTTTTCTCTTCTTGAGATACCTCTTCATCAGGGTTTGGCATTTGAGGGACTTCTTCACCTGCAGCTATTTTTGCTTCACGTTTCTTTCTGTCTTCTTCTTGACGTTGAGCAAGAAGTCTCTCAATCTCAGCTTCGACCTCTTCTGGAGACATATTGTCATAATCTATTTCATCTTCATCTGCTTCTTCTTGAGCAGATGTTTCTTCTACCGTCTCTTCCTCTTGCTGAGATGCAACTGCAACAGGTGATTCTACTTCACCTGTTCCACCTGTTATTTTATCAAGTCTTGATACACATGCAGAAACATCAATACCGTCATCACTACTTGTATCACGGATCTTTTCTAACAATGCTTTCATCAGGTCAATTGATTCTAAGATAACATCCATAACATCAGGAGTAATTTGTAATTCTCCATGACGTGCACGATTAAGTACATCTTCCATATGATGTGTTAAATGCGTAAGCACATCAAAGTTTAAGAATGAAGAAGCACCTTTTACAGTGTGTGCAACACGAAATATTCCATTTAAAAGCTCTAGATCATCAGGATTTGATTCCAACTCGACCAAATCCTCATCTAATTTTTCAACCAATTCAAATGATTCAACTAAAAAATCCTGCAGTATCTCTTGAAATTCATCCATATTTTACACTCCCTACTTCATGTGTGCACGTACAACACGTGACACTTCATCATAAAATGAACTTGCTTGGAACTTAACCAAGTAAGCCTCTCCACCAGCTTCTAAACCTCTTCCTTCACTAAAGTGATCACTAATTGAAGAGTTAAAAACAATTGGTATTTTGTTAAGTCTAGCATCATCTTTAACTTTTGCTGCAAAGTGAAATCCATCCATTTTCGGCATTTCAACATCAGAAATGATTATTTTAAGTGTATCTGCAAGCGAATCCCCATACGTATCGTACAGCTCTTCAAGTTTTCGAAGACCCTCTTCTCCATCCATAGCTTCAACAACATTAAATCCCATTTTTTGCAGAGCATCTTTTACAATTTTTCTTGCTGTAGAACTATCATCAAGAACCATTGCCAAACCAGAAAAACTCTCTATTTCAGCTGGGGCATTTTCAGTTTCAGGTTCATAAAGACCAAGATCCTGCACAACACTCTCCAAGTCTAAAATAAGCAAAACATTATCACCTTCTATCTTAGTAACGCCGGTAATTTTATTTGCATCAAGACCACTTGAAGAGTTCATAAAACTTGCAGGCTCTATATCACTCCATGAAATTCTACGTATTCTTTTTGCTTCATGTACAATGAAACCAATAAGGACATTATTAAATTCAGTAATAATGACCCGTGCATTTTTCTTAGCATCTTCAGGTTCCGTAATTCCCATCCATTTTGCAAGGTTCACAACAGGAATAACAACCTCACGCAAATCAAAAATACCTTCAATGAACTCTGGAGTTCCTGGTAATTCTGTTAAAAAAGGCACCCTTATAATTTCACGCACCTTTGATACATTGATACCATAAATACCTTCATACACTCTATCCTCTTCTTGCTTGAGTATACGGAAGTCAACAAGTTCCATCTCATTGGAACCGACTTTTAGGGAGTTATCATCCATTTTACATCTCCTTGGAGAATTGGTGTTCTTCTAACAATTCTTTATCTTGTAACGATTTTACAATAAAATATCTTTGATTGCAAGCAAAAGCAGCTAAATTAATATAAGTAAAACTACTAAGTTCAAAGCTTCTATTTTGATGAAAATGCCCTTCAATAAAGAAGTCACACTCAAAACGCTTTATAAAGCGATTTTTAATAAACCCTTCAAACCAAGAGAGTTCCTTACAATCATCTTTTTTATCCAAATGTGCTTCTATTTTATTGATAATAAGATGATTTAATACTTTATCAATGTACTTTAAAATCAAAAGTACAAAAGGATTACGAATAAGTGTAGTATAGAATTTATAGCCGAACTTTCCATCAAAATCACCATGAGCCATACATACTTTTTTATCATAAAAATAGAGAGTTTGTGGTTGCTTTTTAAGTGGAAAGATCTTTATATTCTTAAATATAACAGCTAAATTAAAATCGTGATTACCTTCAAAATAGATAACTTCTATATCTCGTGCTATTGCATCAAGAAGTTCTATCATTTCTCTATTATCCTTGTATGTGTAATCAATAAGCCCAAAGAGTGCATCAAAAATATCACCCATTAAAATAAGCTGTGTTGGTTTGAGCTGTTTGGAGTGTATAGCCTTTATAAAAGAAAGAAGTTCCGGTCTTTGAAGTGAGTAGTGCGCATCAGAGATGATATACGCACCCTCATGCAACTCTAGTTTATGGGACATAAGCTATATCTGGTATACCTATTGTCTCATCAAGTCCCATCATAAGATTGGCATTGACAAGTGCTTGGGAAGAAGCCCCACGCATTAAATTATCTATTGCTGAAGCAATAAAAAGCAGAGTCCCTTTTCGTTTCACATAGATATCACAAAAATTTGTACCTGCAACATCTTTCATTGTTACTGGTTTATCAGATACACGAATGAACGGCTCATTTTTATAGTACTCACGCACAATTGCCTCTGCATCAAAATCACCTTCGATCTGAATATAGATCGAGCTGATCATCCCTCGTGTTACAGGGACAAGATGTGGTACAAAGTTTACCTCATTAAAATCTATGCCTAATTTGTTGGCAATCTCTGGTGCATGGCGATGCATCAAAGGGTTGTATGCAAAAAGATTATCATTGACATTAACAAAGTGTGTTGTATCACTGAGTTTTTTTCCAGCTCCACTTACTCCTGTTTTTGCATCCACTATAACAGGTGTGTTTGGAACTCTTTTATCTTTAAAAGGTAAAAGTCCTAAAATCGCAGAGGTAGGAAAACAACCAGGATTTGCCACAAGTTTTGCAGATTTGAGTTCTTCTCTAAACATTTCAGGAAGACCATATACTACATGAGAAAGATTTTCTATATCTGTATGCGGACAGTAAAACTCTTCATAAATATCTTGAGGCAAACGATAATCTGCTGAAAGATCAACAACTTTAACACCCTTTGCGATAAGCGGCTTTACATATGCCATTGCTGTTTTATGAGGAAGTGCTAAAAAGATCAGATCACATACAGCTGCCATTGTATCAATATCTGCACGATGTACCTCATCTTCACAAACACCACTGAGCGATGGATGAAGTTTATTGATTGTTGTACCACCTTCCGAATTTGCAATATATGCAAGATGAAAAATTGGATGCTTTACAAGCATCTTTACAAGTTCAAGTCCAGTATATCCCGTTGCACCTACAACACCAACATTAATGTGAGTCAAAAACAATCTCCTGATATTTTACTTCTTCTATCTCAAACTCTTTTTTCCCACCGGGAAGCTGCACAATTACATCATCCCCTTCTTCTTTTCCAAGAAGCTGTTTGGCAAGTGGTGAATTAAATGAGATGAGTCCAACATCCGGATTAGATTCTGCACCACCGACTATAGTATATGTCACCTCTTCATCTGTATCGAGATCTGTCATAACAACAGTAGATCCAAAACTTACTTTTGAATGAGCTAGTTCACTTGGGTCCACTATTTGAGCATTTCCCAGTATCTCCTGAAGTTCAGCAAGTCGATTATCAATATTTTTTTGTTGTTCTTTTGCTGCATGATACTCAGCATTTTCTTTTAAGTCACCATGTTCAAGTGCTTCTTCAATCGCTTTAACAACGCCTGGACGTTTTACCTCTTTAAGATCTTTTACTTCAGCTTGAAGTTTCTCATAACCATAAATTGTCATCGGTTCTACATTTTGCATATTCTATTCTCTTTTAATATTATTTTGTTTGTATCATTATATCGAATTTTCAATGCTACGCAAACTAGATTCTATTTATGCTGTTTTGTATCTTTTTGTTGCTTATTTTCAAGTTTTTTAAAGCTTTTAAGCAGATCATCATAGAGATTTGAAACTATATTTTTTCCTTTTATCTCTGTTTTAACTGCTTCTATTTTTGACTCAAGTGTTTTATATGCTTGCATATTCTCATGTGCATAACCAAGAAGTACTGCTTTTTGGAGTTCTATCTGCGCCATATTTAGAAGTTTTAAGGCCTCTTTTTTATGTGATTTTTCAAGTTTTGAAGCCTCTACTACCATATCCTGTGCTGTGAGAAATGGAATCGGTATGATTACTGTTTGGAGTTGTGAAGCATCCAACGCTGTAACGATCGTGCTGAACGCTGCATCTTTTTTCCCAGATTTAAGCTCTTTTTGTGCCTCTTTAACAGCTTTTGGGTAAAGATATGCAGGAACATATTGTGTCTTTATGATAATCTCATCTTGAAGTGGCGTTAGCATATCTATAGCCATTTGTGTATCATTATCTTGTAATAGTTCAATAGCTGAATCTTTAATATGACGAATAAGTGCTGGACTACCGTTAAATGTGATAATCTCTGCATTATCTAAAACTGGAATAAGCCCCAATTTTGGTTCTTTTTTGAATGTAGTAGCAAATTCATTTTCTGCTTTTTTGAGAAGTTTTTGTGCTTCATCTGTTTTATTTGATTTTATAGCTTGCAATGCCAAAATCGTATCATTCAAGGCATGCATAAACTCTCGTGGAGCTTTTTTTAAAGAATTTTTATGTGTCTGTACAGTAGTATTTACAACATTATGCAGTCTTTTTGTCTCTTCTTTACTCACTTCTTTTTTAAAATCACCAGCTTTTACTTTTGCTAAAAAAGCCTCTTTTGAGAGTGACTCTTCAACAGCCGCTTTAGCAGCTACAGTATCTACACTACTTGGATTTTTCAACGCATGTGTCTCTTGCTTTGCAATACTGTCTTGATATGAACCTGCTAACAATACAGTTGATGTAAGTAACATTGATGTTACTAAAAGTGAAATTTTTATTTTCATGATTTATCCTTTAAATATATTTGTTCTATTCAAAGTATAAATCTAATTAATAAATGGATATTAAATAAGTTATAATTATAAAATAAATAATACTAATTAATTATTTTCAGTAAAGAGAGATTAAATTTAATCTTTTTCTTACAAGATTCTATAAAGATATTACATCCCTTTTTATTTATTTTCTGCACATCTTCTAACTCACGCAACAACTCCATTCTCTCTTGTGTGAGGGGATCATAAACAAAAAGTGTATTATCCTCTATAAAAAAAATACGTCCACCACCACAACCATCACCTACTATTCCCTGACATACCAGAGGAGAATTGAGATCAAAACCATGAGTCATCTAAACAATCCTCACGTGCATCTTTTAAGAACTCTTTGTAATCACTGCCATTTTTATCGAGTGCTTTATACTCTTGGTATGTGTACTCCTTAAATGTTGCATCATCGAGACATTTACAGAGCGTTGTAGCGTTCTCATCACCACTACAATATGAGAGCATCTCTCTCTTTTCACTCTCTTGCCAACCAACATAAGATGTATAATAGGGATATAATGCCCATATACCAAAAGCTATTGTCAAGACAATATTAAAAACATGTTCCTTTTTCTTCGTTACACGCCATTTTTTAATATCATAATAGATCAACAGTATAAAAACAATCTGCAAGCCTATATTAAACCAATCACTATCTAAAAAATCAAACAATCTCTTTTTTCCTTATCACTTTTATAGCCTCCGCACACATTACAAGACCAAAAGCAGCCGTTACACCCATAAAACTGCCTTTTTCTTTTGTCACAGCCTCTTCAGAGGAAAATATAACCTTATATTTCTTTTTAAAACCACGTTTTTTGAGTTCATAACGGATCTTTGAACCGAACTTATCACCGTAACTCTTCCAAATATCACTCACCTGCACTTTTGTAGGGTCTAATCTCTTGGCACTTCCAAACGAACTTATCAGCTTTTTATAACACTTTTGTGCAAGTGCCAGTTTTGCATTTCTATCATCTATGGCATCAAGTACAAGATCATAAGGTTCAAAGTCAAACTCCCATACCCACTCTTCATCTATACGTCTGTTAATTATTTCAACTTCCGGGTAATGTGACTGAAGCGCTTCTACTTTGATCTCACCGGGATGCAGCTCCGACCACATCTGCCTGTTTTGATTTGATTCATCAAAAGTGTCAAAATCTACTATTGTTATCTTTTTCACACCGCTTCGATAAAGACAATCCAGACAAAAGCTCCCTACTCCACCGACACCAAGTAGTAAAACATTCGCATATTGGAGTTTGGAAAAATCATCTTCTAAAAGCAGTTTTATGCGATCATACTTCTCATTCATCAGAGCCAATCTTCCAACTTCTTCATACTCTTATAGGCACTCAGATCAAGCATAATAGGCGTTATGGAGATAAATCCGTCACGAATAGCTTCATAATCGCTCATCCCTTCTACTCCCTCACGCAGCTTAAAATTAAGTGGATGTAGTCCAAGCCAATAGTGTTCTTCTCCTCGAGGGTTTCTATGAATCTCTGATTCATTAGAGTAGATTCTGTAGCCGGCATAGGTTATCTTCATCTCTGCCTCTTGTTTTTCAAAAGGAATATTGATATTTAAGAACTCTCTATCATTAAGCGGAAAGCCGTTTTGACGAATTTGTGTGACAATCTTTTTGATCGTCTTTTTTGCCAAAGTAAAGTCACCCTTTGGACTTGTAAAGTCCATCACTTGACTGATTGCAATAGATGGAATGTTATGAAGTACCCCTTCCATCGCTGCTGCTACAGTACCCGAGTAAGTAATATCTTCACCCATATTAGAGCCTCGATTGATTCCACTTACAATCAGATCCGGTTTACTCTCTTGAAAAATAGCACTGAGGGAGAGGTAAACACAGTCTGTCGGTGTACCATCTTCAAGCTTAAAGAACTTCTCTGAAATACCTACAAAACGAAGTGGTTTTGTTAAAGTCAACGAGTGCCCACAGGCAGACTTTTCATTTGCCGGCGCAACTACAGTGATATCAACATCATTAAGCTCATGCAAAGCCTCAACTAAAGAGTGCAGCCCTTTTGCTTCATATCCATCATCATTTGTTACTAATATTTTATACTTTTTATTCATAAATAAAATTTTATCATAATTTGCCGATCTAAAGCTAATGTGAAGGAGTTTCTATGAACACATCTTATGATCTTAATGCATACCGCTCTCACGAGTTGAATATAATGATGCGTACATCAAGTGGTGATAGGATTGAATTTAATTTTGAAAATCAAGAGTCAGCTTCATTGTACCAAGAACAAAGCAGTAAAGGAACAAAAAATGAGGCTCAATTTTCATCTATGCAATCTTTTTCTTTTTCTATAGATTCTAATGGTATCAGCGAACAAGATCAAAAAGAGATTGATGCGTTTATGAAACTTGCTCAACCTTATATCGATAATTTTTTAAAAGAGTTTCAAGAAAGTGCTCCAAAATCTCCAGTGACACGTGTAGCAAGAGAGATCGCATCAGCATTTCAACCATCCAAAGAGAGGAACGAAGATCAAAAAAACCTTGTAAAACACAATATCGTCAAAATGTTTGATAATTCAGTAAACAATAATATTGACAATATATTTGATAAGGCATTCAAACAGGTAGAGTCACTTTTGGAAAAAACTCTAAAAGAATTTGATAATTTCAACAAATCACTTTATGCGTAAATTAAAAGAGTGTTATAATTTTAAAAATTGAAGGAGTTTTTTTATGCGTTTTATCTACTTACTATTAATAACACTAATAACACTTTTTATAAGTGCTTGTTCAACACTCACCACAAGTGTCGATTATGACACACACTATAACTTTGAAAAAATTCGTACTTTTTCTATTGTGCACAAAACAAAAGAGGGTGAAAACACACTTACAAATGAACGTATTGAAAAAGCACTTACAAGTGTACTAAATGCGAAAGGTTTAAAGAAAGTAAGCCCAGAAAATGCAGATCTCGTTTTTTTATACCATACGAATGTTCAAAATAAAACGGATATCTATACTGATTACCAGATGGTTGGCTATGGAAGATATGGAGGTATGGTTATTTCTACTCCTCGTACTTATAACTATGATGAAGGTAAACTCATTATTGATGCCTATAATCCAAAAACAAATAAAACAGTTTATAGAGTTGTAGCTATTGATGAACTTCCTGAGAAAAAAACTCCTCAGGAACGTGAAGAGTACATTCAAAAAATCATAAATAAAACATTAGAGACTTTTCCTCCTAAAAAATAAATTTTTGGTACAAAAAGTGCTTGGAAAATAGTATGAAATTTTTTCTATCACTTTTTATACTTAGTACTTTTTTACTGGCTTCAAATATTGAGCAAACATATAATGAGCTTAATAGAGCAGTTGATACACTCTCAAGCAGGCTTACAACTGAAGATAAAGTCTCCCTCTATTATCTCATACTCATGACGCATGATGCCATACAATCTGATTGTTTAAAAAAAGAGACCAAAACAGATGAATTAGAAGCAGTTAAATCAAAAACACTTAAACTTCTTGAAAAACTACAAACAAAAGAAAATATTGATAAAACAACCCTCCAGAAAGTAAAAGAGCTTTATCTCTCAATGCTTTATCTCTCAATGAATGAAAAAGCGAAACAAACAAGTAGCTCAAAACAGGTAGCTCAAAACAAACAAATAGAAAAAACAAAAGTTATATATAAAGATAAAATAGTTTATAAAGACAAAATTATCCATCAAGACAAGATAATAAAAAAGACAAACTACTTTCTTCTCTTAATTGTCTCTTTTATAGCTCTTGTCATCGGCTATTTTATCGCTTATTTTTCTACTAAAAAAAGTTTAAAACAGGAGAATATACTTCCTTTTAAAGACGAAATAGAAGAGCAAAACAGAGAACTTCAACAACAACTAATACATACACAACAAAATACCCAACATCAAATTGAAAAACTCAATGAAGAATATGATAAATTAAAACAACATAATATTAATTTGATACAAGAAAACAAAGAACTTGATAATAGAATGCATGAACTTAGTTATAATCAAAATGACACAAAAAAAATATTAGAAGAGAAATTACAAAATTTACAACAAGAAAACGATGCATTACAAACTCAACTAGAAGAGCTTCAACTGCATAAAGAAAACCTCGCTCAAGATGATTTTATGTTTGATGAAAAATTACAAATCCTACGGGAACAAAGCAAAAATATCTATACTGTTTTAGATACTATAGCTGACATAGCAGATCAAACAAACCTACTTGCACTTAATGCTGCCATAGAAGCGGCCCGTGCAGGTGAGCATGGTCGAGGTTTTGCTGTTGTAGCAGATGAAGTTCGTCAACTTGCAGAAAGAACACAGAAAACTCTTTCTGAAGCAAAAGTAGAAATATCTACTATTGTAGATGCAATTGCCAGCTTAAAAGAATAAAACTTGACATTCAAGCGACTCTTATTGTAAAATTACGGTATCAAAAAAGAAAAAAGATTCTTTTTAACCTTTCCCACATTCAAAATCCCAAAAAATTAAGGCAGTCATACTTATGAGTGAAAACAGTTCATCACAACCACGTAAGAATTCAAAACAAAAAAACAATAAAAATAATAATAACAGAACACATACTCCAGTCAAAGGCTCAAGCGTAGAAGAACTTCGTACAAAGAGTATCCAAGAGCTTGTAGAGATGGCAACGGAACTTGGTGTTGAGCATCCAAATGAGCTTAAACGTCAAGATGTTATCTTTGAGATTTTAAAAGCACAAACTGCACAGGGAGGGTATATTCTTTTCTCTGGAATCTTAGAGATCATGCAGGATGGTTATGGTTTTATCCGATCAATCGACAAATCATTTAATGAATCTATCAACGATGCCTATGTTTCAAACACACAGATTAAACGCTTCGCACTTCGTAACGGAGATGTGGTAACCGGACAGGTTCGTCCTCCAAAAGATCAAGAACGTTACTACGCACTTATTAAGATTGAAGCGGTAAACAGCCTCCCACCAGAAGAGTCTAAAAAACGTCCACTCTTTGACAACTTAACACCACTCTATCCAGAAGAACAACTTAAACTTGAATATCAAGAGAAGAGACTAACAGGTCGTATGCTTGATCTTTTTTCACCTATTGGTAAAGGGCAACGTGGACTTATTGTTGCACCTCCAAGAAGCGGTAAAACAGAACTTTTAAAAGAGATAGCTCACGGTATTACAGCCAACCATGCAGAAGTTGACTTAATGGTTTTACTTGTTGATGAGCGTCCAGAAGAAGTAACAGATATGGAGCGTAGTGTAAAAGGTGAAGTTTACAGCTCTACATTTGATATGCCTGCAAAAAATCATGTAAAAGTAGCTGAGATGGTTATAGAAAAGGCTAAACGTCGTGTTGAGATTGGCCGTGATGTTGTCATCTTATTAGACTCTATCACTCGTCTTGCCCGTGCCTACAATACAGTAACACCTTCAAGCGGTAAGGTTCTCTCTGGTGGTGTTGATGCTAATGCACTCCATAAACCAAAACGCTTCTTTGGAGCAGCTCGTAACATCGAAAATGGTGGAAGTTTGACTATCATTGCAACAGCACTTGTTGATACTGGAAGTAGAATGGATGAAGTGATCTTTGAAGAGTTCAAAGGTACGGGTAATATGGAAGTAGTTCTTGATAGAAAAATTGCAGACAGAAGAATCTTCCCTGCTATTGACATTCTTAAATCTGGTACGCGTAAAGATGAGCTTCTCATTGGTAAAGAGACACTTCAAAAAGTCTTTATCTTACGTCAAATGCTGCATAAACAAGACAATGAGATTGAAGCGCTTAAATTTATCTACAACACTATGGGTAAAAAAGCTACAAACGAAGAATTTTTAGAGAGTATGAATACAGATAAGTAGAAACTTATCTGTTCTTCTCTAACGCTCACGCAGAATAATATCTACAATATCATCAGCAAGCATTATCCCCGATTTATAAAGAAGCTGTGTCTGGGGATCTTTAAATATAAGTGTTGTCGGTACTTGTTCTACATCAAATCGTTGTACTAACCCACCACAAATACCACTGTCAATATCTAGAACAGAAATCTTAGTTACTCTATCATGAACCTCTTCAAGTTCATATTCCATAATTTGGCATGAATCACAATACATTGAACCAAATTTTAGTATAACAGTATGTCCTTTTCTAAACTCACGTTCTACAATTTCATCAAAATATTCTTCATCTATTGCAATAAATGGCATTTTTTATCCTTTTTGTACTACCAATTTTTTAAAGGCTTCGCCTCGCTCCATAAAATTTTTATATGCATCAAAACTAGAAGCTGCAGGAGAAAAAAGTACTTTTTGCTCTGCAATTTTGACTGCCTGCTGTACACTCTCTTGTAGATTTGCTTTATAAAAAAGCATTTTATTCCTTTTAATTTTAGCTATTTTCTCATAGATTTGCTTACCGGTATCTGAAAAACAGATAATATTTTCTACATCACTTGCACACAAAAACTCTGACAGTCCATCATAGTCAACCCCTCTGTCATAGCCACCAACAATGAGCGTATCAACATCTTTTAAGATCTTTATAGCTTCCATTGTCGCTTCAGGAATAGTTGCTATGGAGTCATTGATGTAGCTCACACCATTCACTTCACCTACATACTCTAGGCGATGTGGTAGGGTTTGAAACTCATGCAGCGTCTTTGTGTATACTGCTTCATCGATGCTAAGCAGCTCACGCAACTGCTCTAAAATCTGCAGTGTTGCATGGTGTATATAGCCCTGTTTTATGTCAAAAGTGTATGGAATTTTTAGCTCTTTGTCGTGTATATTATAAAAGTGTTTTGCCTTTACATCTTCTACACTAAAAAACTTCTCTTGCTCTGGCAAGTTTGTAATGAAGATATCATCCTCTTTTTGGTGTAAGAAAATATTGAACTTGGCTCTGTAGTAATCATCTTCACTCTCATAGTAATCCAGATGCTCTGCAAAAAGGTTTGTCAAAATTGTGATATGCGGTGAGTAGTTGATGTGATGGAGTTGGTGAGAGGAGAGCTCCATCACCACATAAGTATCTTCTTCTATCTGCTCCATAATCTCTAAAGGAGGCAGTCCTATGTTTCCACAGAGTAGACTCTTTTTACCTGCATTTTTTAGCATACTATCTATAAGTGTTACTAGTGTACTTTTACCCTTTGTACCTGTAACACCGATGATCTTTGCACTGAAGTGTTTAATGAAAAGCTCAGTAATAGATGTAAAGTTATAATCATCATAGGAAATACCGAGATTATACAAAGAGATACCCGGAGATTTGATAATGAGATTTGCCTCAGCCAAGCCATCAAGATAGTCTTCACCCTCTTTAGAGTAGCTTTTATCGACGATGAGGATCTCCACCTCTGGCAGATACTTTTTAGCAAAAGCGTGAAATGATTTTCCCTCCACACCATAGCCAAAGATAGCTATCTTTTTATAGTTTTGTAACTCAGAAATGAAGTTTTGCAACTTGCTCACGCAACACCTCTTTAAACTTAGGAGGCAGATTATTCTCCCCCTCAAAATCAACCGCTAGGTTGTAAAATATCTCTTTTGGCTCATAGTTTTGAAGCAGTTTTGGCAGCTGCTCACTTGTATAGCTTTTGTACTTCTGCGTGAGGGCATAATTTACTTCATCATAAGTTCCCACACACTCAAAAGGCTTCACTGCTTCACTCTGAGAGAGTCCCTCAAAGAGCTCACGCAACTCTTCATCATCAAGCATATCTTTGCCAAATATCTTTTGCAGTGTTGCATCATCAATGTAGTTACAGAGCACTATGTAGGTAAAGAGACACTTCGGACACTTCCCACACCACTCATTGCGCTTACTGCCGACATTACAGCTGCGAAATGTAAAGAAGTGTTCACGCGCATGTTCACTAAAGAGTTTGGCAATGTGAATCTCATCAAGCGGACGCAAAAAGCTAAAGTACTCCACATCTTCTGTTACAAAGTTTTTGACATACCAGCGAAAATCATTCTCAAACTCAATCGACTTTGAGTATTGATGATTTATCTTTTGCCCGTTGTAGATGATGTTCTCTTCATTGGCACTTGACTCGTTTGAGAGGACTATGTAGCGGCTTTTGTAAAGTAGCCCAAGCCAGATGGAGATAAAGCCGACGATAGAAGAGAATGGAATATGCCCGTTTAAGTAGCCTCGCTTGTTAAAGTCCAAGATCTTTGCTAAATCAAGCTCACGCTTAAGCTCTATGGCATTGTCTGGATGTTTGTCGAGTATCTCTTTTGAAGCGACAATAGGGTTCATAGAAAAAAGAAGCGAATCAGGAAAAACATCTTTTAAAAGCTCATAACTCACAAGCGAATCTTTTCCACCACCTATAGGGATGATGGCACGCTCCTCAGTCTCTCTCTTTATCTTTGCAAACTTCGGCTCATCAGCAGTTATAAACTCCACCAAATCATCTTGCGTGACATTGATTTTCTTGAGATAAATAAACTCCCCAAGCCCATTAAAGTAAAGCTTCTTAAACCACTCTTTTTGTTGTTGCGTGAGATACCCACACTCAATGTAAAACTCCTTAGGCGCTGCTATCTTGTAGTAACTAATAGCCTCCGCCAACCCAATGTGAAATACAGCAGTATCCATCGAAAAGTCGGTACTGAGTTTTTCATCTTTTTTCAGCTCAATGCGATGATGAAAAGGAGTAACAACCTCCCCCTCATGCAGTTCATACAAAAAGTGCAAAGCAATAGAGCTATCACTCTCCACTATCTCATAATTTTTATAGATAAACTTGTTATCTTCTTCTCGTAATGTTTCAAAATTTTTCATAATTGCCATTTGTAGTTTAGTGAAGATATTATAACTTAAGATTGCTAAAGAGTTACTCATAGCTTTAAGCAACAAAATGCATTTTTATTACAATATCTTCCAAATAAATGAACAAAATGTTGTGAATTTATCTATATAATCAATAACAGTACATTATTTTCTTAAGAATAAACACTTATTTTACATAAAAGATAGATTTTCATTATATTTTCTCTAATAAACTAACATTTTTTGTGTTTATTTATTTTGAGATTATAAGACATTTTGGATAGAATGTGAGTTAATAAAGAGTTGTCCGCTCGCTACGCGACCGGACAACGGGGGCGCGGGTTGAACACCCGCTAGTTCTCTGTCGCATAGCGCCAGACAACAAGCGGGAGGAATGAACAACAACATCAAAAAGTAAACTTTCTGATGTCGTCGTCATTCACCCGCGCCCCCGTTGTACTTCAATTTTGTTATAATTCTATAAAATAAATCATATATCTTAAATATTGGAATTTTCTTATGAAAAAGCTAAATCAATTATCACTAAAACAAAGAGAAGAACTTTTCAGACAACTTCGTATCTCAATCACTCATCACTCAAACGCAATGGAAGGTACAACTCTCTCTTTTGGTGAAACAAAAGAGTTACTTGAACATGGAAATACTGCTGGAGATAAACCACTCCATGAACAACTTGTAATACTTGGTTTTGCAAAAGCTTATGATGTCATAGTTCGTGAGGCTACAAACAAAGAAAATATAATTGACAGTAGTTTTATAAAAGATATTCATGCCATTATGTTTGAAGATGCTTTAAAAGTTTCTCCACAGTTTGTATCTAAACCTATTGGAGCATATAGACTAGATAATAGATATATCAAAGGTGTAGATATAAAACTATCAGCACCGAATAAAATTTCCAATGATATAGAAAATCTACTTTACAGATTTAACAGTAACCATATGAGTTTAGAAGATATTGCAGAATTTCATATACTCTTTGAAAGAATACATCCATTTGCCGATGGCAATGGAAGAGTAGGAAGATTAATAATGGCTTTTCAAGCTATTCAAAATAATATAGTTCCACCTCTTATAGAAAATGAACATAGAAGTGAATACTTAAAAGCTATAAATGACAAAAATGAACTTTTTAAGTTTATAGATGAGAGTATTCAAAACAGTATGAATTTACTGGACTAAAAAGTACAACAAAACATCGTAGGCAATAAGTCACCCAAGGGCGACTTATTGCCTACGACTCAGTCGTTACAACCTAAAAAAACTTCATTAATTGATCTTTACAAAAAAATATAATTATTATATAATCTTGTAAAGCAAAAAAGGAACTATCTATGAAAAGAGCTGTAAACCTACGATTAGAAGAAAGTGTCATTATCACACTAAATCAATTATCTGAAGAACTTCATACAACAAAAACAGATATTATAGAAAAAGCAATTATTTTTTTTTCAAAACAAAACAATATACAGCATAATCAATTATTAGATTTTGCAGGTAAATTGAAAAAAAGTGATGCAGACACAATATTGCAAACTATCAAAAATGACAAAAACTTAAAAGATTTTGAGTTAGATATATCATGAGAAAATATCTAATTGATAGTGATATACTTATTTATTTCCTCAAAGGAAAACAGGAAGTTGTAGAAAGAAT
>Ga0256828_1000473_pt1 | contig 26676 bp, 19 predicted proteins | sample CV88metaG_FD_185993 | JGI IMG/M metagenome (GOLD analysis project Ga0256828, IMG submission 185993) | Hydrothermal vent microbial communities from East Pacific Rise, Pacific Ocean - CV88 | ecosystem: Environmental > Aquatic > Marine > Hydrothermal vents | place: Pacific Ocean: East Pacific Rise...
GTGATTTGTGATTAGTGATTGGTGATTTGTGATTGGTGATTGGTGATTGATTATTAGTTTGCATTTCTTTTCCTTAAGTGTTTTATTAAACCATTTAACATCTTTTTAATAGATTCTATTTTAGTTAATAAAATATTTAAATTATTATCATCAATAAAACTTAATTCTTTAGCTATAATTAATTGTGTTTCAACTTCACTTACAGAACCTAATGCTATATAAAGAAATTGAATAAACTCTTTAGTAGTTTGTCTTGAAGCACCTTCTGCAATATTACTTGGAATTGAAACTACAGCCCTTTTTATTTGAGAAGTTAATCCGTAAATTTCATCTTTTGGAAATTTAGTAGTAATACTATATATTTCTTTTACTAATGTAATTGAATCATTCCAAACATTTAAATCATAATGTGTCTTCATTTCCTTCCTTTCCATTCACTACTCACTATTCACTATTCACTATTCACTATTCACTATTCACTATTCACTAATCACTATTCACCAATTCACAAAACGGATGATATTCCCCTTTAAGTCCTATAGGCTCTATTTTTCTTATTTGAGATACTATATCTATAGAATTTTTGGCATCATCTAACCCAAAGCCATTACCTTTTAGTATCTCTTCATAACTTGTAGTATGTAGATCTTTAAATCCACCAGAAAACTCTATCTCTTCCCCTTCTACAGTGATACTTCTAAAAGTAGTTTGTCCTGTAGCTTTTATGTTATCTGGGATATAGTCATAATTGACACTTAAAAACCACTTTACATTTGCATTTTTTAGTTTCATATATCCTGCATTTGCATCAGCAGTTTTTAGATGTACGATATTTTGCTCAACTTCACCAAATATCCAAGATAACATATCAAAAAAATGAACTCCTATATTACTAGCAATTCCACCACTTTTTGCAACATCTCCTTTCCACGATACAAAGTACCATTTACCTCTACTTGTTAGATAAGTTAAGTCTATATCATAAATTTTATTTGGATTTTTTTCTAATTCTTTGCTAATTTTTTCTTTTAAAGCTATGATTGATGGATGAAGTCTAAGTTGCAATATAGTATTTACTTTTTTTCCTGTTTCATTTTCTATAATTTTAAGTTGTTCAAGATTATGTGGATTTAATACAAGTGGTTTCTCACATATAGCTTCACAACCACTTCTTAATGCCCATCTAATATGAGCATCATGTAAATAATTTGGTGTAGTGATACTTACATAATCAATCTTTTTATTACCATCTCGATGCCATTTATCTACAAATCTATCAAATCGTTCAAACTCTGTAAAAAAATTTGCTTGTGGAAAATGAGAATCCATAATCCCTATCCCATCATAAGGATCAAGTGCCGCTATTAGATTATTGCCTGTTTCTTTTATAGCTTTCATATGTCTTGGAGCTATATAGCCACTTGCTCCTATTAGTGCAAAATTTTTCATACTATAACCTCCAAGTAGGATTTGATACTATCCCTTTTACATCTATGATTATTGGATTAGATTTTGATAATTTTTGATAATCATCCATAGAAAATTGTTTAAACTCATCATGAGCTACCGCTACGATAATAGAATCATATTTTTTTGTTTCAAGTATAGAATTATCTACAAAAGGTAAATCTTTTGCATCTAAATCACTTTTATCAACCCAAGGATCGTATATATCTACATTGCATTCAAACTCTTTTAACTCTTTTAGTATATCTGTAACTTTTGTATTTCTCATATCTGGACAATTTTCTTTAAAAGTAACTCCCAAAATTAAAACATCAGCCCCTTTTAGTTTAATATCAGATTTTACCATATATTTTATAGCTTTTTGAGCTATGAGCTGACTCATACTATTGTTTATTTGTCTAGCACCCAAGATTAAATTTGGAGTATATCCAAGAGATTGAGCTTTGTGTGTTAGATAGTATGGATCAACTCCTATACAATGACCTCCCACAAGTCCAGGGGTAAGTTTTATAAAATTCCATTTAGTTCCAGCAGCTTCAAGAACTGCATTTGTATCTATATCCATAGTATCAAATATTTGAGCAAGTTCATTCATAAGTGCAATATTTACATCTCTTTGGGTATTTTCTATAACTTTTGCAGCTTCTGCTACTTTTATACTTGGTGCAAGATGAGTTCCTGCAGTTATGATATTTTTATATAGTTCATCAACTTTTTGTGCGATTTGTGGTGTACTTCCACTTGTGATTTTTAGTATTTTTGTAACAGTGTGTGTTTTATCCCCTGGATTTATTCGCTCTGGAGAATATCCACAATAAAAATCTTCGTTAAATGTAAGCCCACTATATTTTTCTAGTTCAGGTACACATACCTCTTCAGTAACCCCTGGATATACAGTGCTTTCATATATAACTATATCATCTTTTTTAAGAACTTTTGCAACTGTTGCAGATGATTTAATCAGAGGAGTTAAATCTGGTTCATTTTCACTATTAATAGGTGTTGGAACAGTTACTATAAATATATTACAATTTTTGGTATCTTCTATATTTGTAGTAAATTTCATACCATTTTTTATAGCTTCTTTTACTTGAGTTTCATTTAACTCTTTTGTCCTATCAAATCCATTTTTTAATTCATCTATTCTATCTTGATTTATATCAAGACCTATAACTTCATATTTAAAACTAAATGCATGAGCCAAAGGAAGCCCTACATACCCAAGTCCTATTATTGCTATTTTATTATTTCTATTCATTCAAAGATTATACTAAAAAATATTTTAAGATTTACTTGCATAAAATGTAGTTTATTTGTAATCTTTTATTACAATAAATAGATTTAGATAATTGATAAATTACAATTATAATGAATTTATAAAATTTATATATTTAAGTTTATTTTTTCAATATTTTCTTAATAACAATTGTGATAAAATTTAATAAAAGAACAAAAATAACTGGGAGGGTATATTATGAAAAAGTTCCTAGAATTTATAAAAATTAGTTTAATTATCATTTTTTTAACAGCTTGTGGAGGAGGTGGTGGAGATAGTTCTTCATCTACTACACCACCGCCACCTTCAAAAAATATTTCAGGAACTATTGTAGATGGGTATATCAAAGATGCAAAAATATGTTTAGATATAAATAACAATAGTCAATGTGATGATAATGAACCATATACAATATCAGATGAGAATGGTAATTATACTTTATCTGTTACAGCTAATAATGGAGAGTATAAAATTATCTCTGTAGGTGGGGTAGATATGGCTACAAGAGAGGTTTTTGATGGTGTTATGGAAGAGAGAGTTACACTTTCTGATGACAATACTTACTACAAGCACAATAATTACACCATTAACAACAGTAGCTTCAAAAATTTATGAAGAAGAAAAAACAAAAGATAATACTTTTACACCTCAAAAAGCCAAAGAACAATTAGCGATTAATTTGGGTCTTCAAACAGATGATATTGCTAAAAATCCACTAGAAGACACAAAAGTATTTGCAAAAACACAAAAAATTGTTCAAACAGTTAAAATGTTATCTAGTTCTATTAAGGCAACAGATACCACAAGAGATAATGTGAGTGTATTTAATGATGTATTTGATGCTGTAGCTACAACTTTAAAAGATAATGATCTAAATGTTTCTCATGTTGTTGATACTATACAAAAACAAGATACAACAGTAAAAATCCCAGAACAAGTAGAACAAGTTGTACAATCTTATGTAGATGTTGTAGAAGATAAATATAATGATGTTACTAATATTGATACATTAGATGATGTTCAAAGGGGACTAGCAAGTTATGATTATAATTTAACAACTACAATTAAAGCTATTTCAAGTGATACAAATGATACAAATAATAGTGTACAAGTTGATGATTTAATTAAACTTGTAGAAGATAAGAATGTATCTAATATTATTGAAGAATCATTAAATCATAAATCAGTAGTGATAAAAACAGTTGTTGTAAAAAGAGATGATCAAAATATAACTGATCAAAATATTGCTACTAAATGTGGTTCAGTAGGTGGTATAGCAGTTTATAGTGGAATTGATACAAATGGTAATAATATTCTTGATGATGGTGAAAAAAATGACAATCCTCAAATAGTATGTAATGGAGAAGCAGGACCTCAAGGTAATGATGGTAAATCAGCATATCAAATTTGGTTAGATGAAGGGCATAGTGGAGATGAATCAGCATTTTTAGATAGTTTAAAGGGTTCTAATGGTATTGATGGAACCAATGGCTATACTAGTTTAATAAAAACTAATATATTGCCTACTAATAGTACTGAATGTGCAACAGGTGGAGTTCAATTACTTTTTGGGATTGATTTGAATTATGATGGAAATTTATCTACTAATGAAATTACTCAAACTGTAAGTTTATGTAATGGAAACAGCAGTGATACTACAACAACTACAAGTAGTGATACAGTTTTTGCACAAACTGCTACATTAAAAGGTACAGTACCACCTTTAAGTAAAACAAGTAGTTTAAGAGATTTAAGACAAATGACATCTATGAGTGGAGGTTTATGGTTAACTCCTGCTAAAATTGAAGCAGCTATTGCACAAGATCAAGCAACATCTTCAACAACTGCTAAAACAGTTCCTAAACCTGTTATAAAACCAATACCAATTACAGTTGATGATAATGGTTCTTATGAATTAAAAAATATCCCATCTGGTAATGATTATTCATTGGTATATATTAGTGATGAGGGTAATTCAACAAAAGTAAAAAATATATCTTTAACTCCTGGTTCTGTAGTAGTTAAAAATATTCAAACAATAGATTTGACTAATCCTGGAGATTTGAATGTAACTGTTTATTCATCTGCTACTACAACACCACTTGAAAATGCAATAGTAAGAATTAATGATTTAGATAGAGATGTTAATACAAGTGCAGATGGATCAGCTACTTTTCATAATATACCTGTTGGGGTGTATTCTGTAAGTGTATATAAAGATAATTATTTATCTCAATATGGAACTTTTAAAATAGATGAGAATCAAACTACTTCTATGAATATAGAATTAACTACAGTAAAAGGTAAATTATCAGGTAATGTTAAAGCAAGTGGAGTTGATGATTATTCAAATATCATTGTATATGCACAAGGTATAGATGGTTCACTTTATACAACATTAACAAATAGTAGTGGTAATTATATTTTTAATGCTTTACCTGTAGGGACTGGATATTCAGTTGTAGCTTATGCACATGATTATCAAAGTGAAAAAATAGATAATATTAATATTTTACAAAATTTAACATCTGTAGCACCTACAATAATGTTAACTAAATACCCAACAGTTAGTATTAGTAGAAGTATAAGCCGTGATTTAAGAGATGTACAAGTAGAGGGTATAGATGTAGGTTCTATTGCAGGTTATGCAAGATTTGCGGATGTAAATGATAGTTTTAAACATGCAGGTATTATTGTATCTCTTGAAGGAACTGATTATGAGGCAATTACAAGTAGAGATGGTAGTTTTATTTTAAATAATATACCAGATGGTAATTATACTATTAATTTTAGTGATTCAAATCATGTAACTGTAACAAAAGAAAATGTAGAAGTAGTAGCTGCTGCTACTGTTCATATGTTGGATATAAAATTAGAACCAAAAGTTGGTGCAATAGAGGGTACAGTTCAAAATGACAATAACCAAATAGTTTCTAATGCTATTGTTACTATTTCAAATAATTATCATACATATACAACTACAACAAATAGTGATGGTAATTTTACCAAAACAGATATAGTTGCAGGTAATTATGATGTTATTGTTTCTAAAGATGGATTTGGTGTTGCTAAATCTACTGTAGAAGTAAAAAATGGTACTTCAGTAGATGTTGCACCTATAACTATGCAAAGATTTATTTTAACTGGAACTTTACAACTTGAGGGTAGTACAGATTCATCAGGGGCAAGTATTATATTACTAGGTAGTGATACAGCACCTACAACTAGTGATAATAATGGGCATTTTACTATATATAATATTCAAAAAGGTTCATATCAATTACAGATTTCTAAAACAGGTTATATAACACAACAAATACCTATAACTATTGCAAGTGATGATGGAGTTGCTATTAATTATACTATTGTTCTAAAAAAAGCTAAAGGGACACTTTCTGGAATTGTTAATTTAGATGGAAGTATAGATAATAGTGGAGTTAATGTTAATATAGATGGAATAGGAACTGTTACTACAGATTATTCTGGACGATGGAGTATAGATTTACCTGTTAATCAATATACAAGTACAGTTACTTATACTAAAGCAAATTATCAAACAGTTTCATATAATAATGGATTTGAGATTAATGCTTCACAAACAACATCATTAGATCATATTAATATGAGTTTAAATGTAGGAACAATTACAGGTAAAGTTTTAGATGATAAAAATAATACTTTAGAAGGTGTAAATGTTGCTTTAGTTAGTGGTATTAATTCTTATTCAGTAGAAACAAATTCTACAGGGGAATTTACTAAAAATATTGCAGTTGGTACTTACACTGTATCAGCTATGAAAACAGGATATGGATATGCACAAAGTACTATAACTATCGCATACAATGAAGTAAATGATACATTAAGTTCTAATCCTTTACAATTAGTTTCTAATACAATTAAAGGTATTGTAAATATCGAAGATACCAATAATAGTGATTTTTCAGGTGTAACTGTAAAATTAACTAATCTTTCTGATTCATCAATTAGCAATGGAGTGATAGATTCTAATGGTGCATTTACTATTTCAGCTGTAAAAGCAGGTAATTATAAACTAGATATCTCTTATGATAATGATGATTATATAAATCAAACTATGGAATTATATAATATAGATGATGATGGATATATTTTTGCAATGCCTATAACACTTCATAAAAAAGCTATTGCAAGAGATTATGATATATTGACATTTAATTATATTAAAGGTCAAAATACAGATGAAAATAATACAAAATATAATCTTTTCTTACCAACAGTATTGCCAAATGGTTCTACTGTTCTTTGGAGTAGTGATAATGCAGATTTAGTTTCAAATAGTGGATTGGTAAATCTTCCTTTATCATCTGAATCAAATACTTTAAATCTAACAGCAACAATTTCGTATAGTGGAGAAACTTCTAAAACGAAAATTTTCCCATTGACTGTTGTTCAAGATTATCAACCACGATTTATAAGCTCAGATAGTAATATCACTGTAGATGAAGACTTTGGGTATTTGTTTAAAACAATTACTGCAACAAATGCAAATAATGAGCCAATACAATATACTTTGACTAATGTTGTAAATGGTAATTTAGTAGATAATTTTAAAATAGATAGTTCAACAGGAGAATTATCTCTTAAATCAAAATCAAATGCAAATGGAATAGTAACAGCAGATATTATAGCTCACTCAGGAACACCAGAGCTTAATGCTACTAAACATTTAATTATCAATATTACTCCTGTAGCAGATCCTATATCATTTGATTTACCAAGTAATATGGTTGTATCTGATTTGGAACAAAATTCATCAAAAAGTTTAAGAAGTAGAGATGAAAATATTATAGATATAAATGTATCAAATTTAATAAATAGTGATAGTGATACAGTATATACTTGGACTATATCTAAACCAGCTGATAGTAATGCTAGTTTTATAATAGCTAAAGATGCTTCTTTTTTTGCTTCTATGACAGATGATGATTGGGCTGTTTTTAGAGATGTCTTTGATGATGATTTTTCTCATTTAAAAACAGATATAATATATAATGGAGTAGAATATAATGAAACTACTATACGACTTGATAATAATACTACTGTATTAATATCAGATTATGAAGAGTTTTTATATACAATACAAGCTACAAATATTTCTATTCCATCATCTTTCCCTAGTTATTTTACTGTTCATACTTTTGATGATACAAATCTTAGTAAATATTATGATATTAATATATCATTGGATGATAAATTTTCTAATTTATTAAATAATGTATCATTTGAAACAGATAAAGTAGGGGATTATAATATAACTTTAAGTGGATCAAATAGTGATTATAACTATACAAAAACAACTCAAATTAATGTTGTCCCTACAGCTTATTTAGATGATCAAGGAAATATTGTATTTGTTGCAGAGGGAGAAGAAGCAACATTTACAATACATTTAAGTAGTGCTTATGATAAAAATGTAACAGTAGATGTAAAAACTATAGAAGGTAGTGCAAAAGAGGGGAAAGATTTTGTTCCTGTAGATAAAACAGTTACATTCTTACCTGGTGAAACTGAAAAACAAATAAAAGTTTATATAATTAATGATGATATTCCAGATAGTATAGAGCGGTTTTATGTGGAAATATCAAATCCTAGCAATGCTATTTTAGCAACAGAGTATAATTATTTATACTATGGAGAACTAAGAACCGTAAAATATAATACACAAATGGCACAAATCAATATAAGTTTTGATGGACTTCATCCAAAATTTTCAACTGCAAATCTAAATGGTAAATCAGGCTTTGTTATAGATGGTAGAGATACAAATGAGTCCTTTGGTAGTAGTGTAAGTGGAGCTGGAGATATTAATGGAGATGGATATGATGATATTATTGTAGGTTCTAAAAATGGTTCAGCATATATATTTTATGGTGATCAATATATGGGTGTCAATGGATATATTGCAAATGAGAATAATGATTCTTTAGGATTAAAAGGGTTTGTTATTGATGATTCTACTATCTCAGATTTTCCAGGTAGAAGTGTAAGTAAAGCAGGGGATATGAATAAAGATGGATATGATGATTTACTTATTTGTGGTACTAATAAAGCTATGATTTTATGGGGTAGTCCATCTTATAAAACTTCTGCACAAGATATTAATAAAACAGTTATAACAGATATCAATGACAAAGATACATCTTTTGAAAGCTGTGCTTATGCAGGGGATATGAATGGTGATGGATATGATGATATAGCAATTACTTCTGCAAATGATGAAAAAGTATCAGTAATATTTGGTTCGTCATTAATTCCTGCTGATATTAATGTATCTGATCTTGGTAGTTCAGGAATTACTTTAACTACAAATGATAGTGGAATAGGGTTTTCATTGTATGGTGGAAGTGATGTTAATAATGATGGATATGATGATTTAGTTGTAAGTGGAGTTGAGGATCAAAATAACTCTTATATATTCTTTGGTTCATCAACTTTAACTAATACAGATATTTCATCTATTTTAAAAGTTAATTTTACCACAAGTGAACATCTATATTATTATCCTGAAAAATTAAAATCAATAGCAACAGGTGGAGATGTAAATGGTGATGGAATAGATGATATAGTATTTAGTGACAATAATATTTTGTATGGTTCTAAATATTTACCTAAAACAGGAACTGTAATATCTACATTACACTCTTTTGCTTATGATTCAAATAGTATAGCTATACTAAAAGATATAGATGGTGATGGGATAGATGAAATAGGTTTAGTTCAACCTACTTGGAATAATTCAACACATGACAATGTTGCAACAATTGATTATGGAGATAGTAACCTTAGCAATGTAGGAAAATTTAATTTTGGTGTGAATTTTCATGCTGATGATCTTTTAACTATGATACAAAGTGCAGGGGATCTTAATGGTGATGGATATTATGATATGGTATTTTCTACTAATGGTTATAATAGTAATACAGGTAGAGTATATGTTGTCTTTGGTGGAAACTATAGAGATAAAGTTAAAATTGAAGGTTTAAATGATGATAATGTATTAAATGGGACAACTGAAGCTGATACTATAGTTGCTGGTAATGGAAATGATATTATTAATACAAATGGTGGAGCAGATATAATAAAAGGTGGAAATGGAGATGATAATATTATTTTAGTTGATAATAATGCAAAATTAATAGATGGTGGAAGAGGACATGACACTATATCATTAAATGCAAGTGGAGTAATCCTTGATATGAGTTCATCTTCAACTACAAAAATTATGAATATTGAAAGTATTAATATATCTGGAACAGGATCAAATACACTAAAAATAGATAGAAAAACTTTACTTCATCTTGGAAGTAATCTAGTAAATGGAATTACTATTATAGGAAATGCAGATGATAGGATAACTTTTACAGATGATGGTTGGAGTTTAAATTCATCAAATGATTTATATAATATATATAGTAATAATGGAGTTGTTCTATTTGTGCATAAAAATATTCCTGAAATTCCAACTATTACATTTGATAATTCTGCAAAAACTATATATGAAAATGATGGGTATTTTGAACTTACTATGAATAGAAGTAATATACAAAGTACTAGTAGTTTTGATTATAGTTTTGGACAAGATAGTGGAACAATGCATTTTTATCAATATGAAAAATCAAAAACTTTTAAATTCCCAATAGTTATAGATAATAAATTTAAAAATGATGAGAATTTAACATTTGAGATCACATCTTTTAATAATGCATTTTTCCCAACTAAAACAATTGCACTTACAAAAGATGATAAAACTATAAATATCCCTTATGATGTTGAAAAACCTAATATGGTTAAAATTTATAATAGTGCAGCAAGTAAAACTTTTAGTATAGGTGATTTTACAGGAGATGGAACTGATGATATAGTTAATTCTTCAATGTATGGTTGGGTAGATATTGTATATGGTGAAAATATAGGAGATAAAGATACTATAGATGGTTCACATTATGAAGCAAATGGGGTTAGAGTAAGAGTTCCTGATAATCATTGTGGTATATCAGTTCTAGGAGATATTAATCAAGATGGATATAGTGATTTTGGAATCTCTGATTATGATAATAATACTACATATATTATATATGGTGGAAGTAGTGAGTTAGGAGATGGTAGTGATCTTGATCTTTCTGATAATAATTTGGATAGAGTTGTAAAAATTAGAGGAATAAATAGTGATTTTGATTCATCTTATTATCATGGAGGAATTGCTTTAGGTAATTTTGGTATAGGAACAGCTGCTAATGATATTGTATTAAGTTCAAATGAACATAATGGAACAGTTTATATTGTAGATAGTAATTTATCAAGTGGAGAGTATAATATTACTGATTTGGTTGATAATAATCAAGCAATAAGATTTTATGGAAGTGATAATGAATATTTAGGAGCAAGTTTATCAACAAATAATGATTTTGATAATGATGGGCATAATGATATTATCATTGGAACAGCTAATTCAAAAGCTTATGTGATTTTAAATGATGGAAATCTAACTAATTTAGATACTAAAGTAATAGATGATGAAAATGATAATAGTGATAATATCATAGAAATCACTGATATCACTAATGAAGCTGGACATTATATAAATGTATCATTTGTAGGTAATGTTGATAATGATGATTATGGAGATGCTTTGGTTAGTAGTTATGAAGATAATTCAACAGGTATTGCTAAAAGTGGTAAAACATATGTATTATATGGAACTAATAGTGCTGATGATGTTAATCTAAGTGATTATAATTCAACTCAAGCATTAGCAATACATGGAACAAGAGAAAATGAAACACTAGGATTAACTCTTGGAAATGTTGGAGATTTTGATGATGATAATATCACTGATATAGCAATTGGAAGTTATCTTGCATTTTGTAATGTAACATTATATGATACTTGTAGAAGAGGTGTTGTAGATGTAATATATGGAAAAGTTATAAAACAATATAAAGATAATGATATAAAAGATATAAATCTTACAAAAGATGTATTTGACTACGGAAATGGAATTAATGGTGGTATTATAATACAAGGAACAAAATATGAAGTAGAAGCGGGGACAACTATAAATTCTGGTGATATTAATAATGATGGATATGATGATATTATCTTTGGAACAGATGGAAATGGTTATATTATAAAAGGTACAAGTGGGAATTAATAAGAAAGGATAAAAGATGAAAAAGATTATAACAATAAGTTTAGCTACAGCTTTATGTAGTAGTTTGGTATATGCTAAAAGTGATATAGAAACAGAATTAGATGCACAAGGTTTAGAAGCACAACAGCAAATTCAAGCACAAAAATCTAATATGTTAAGCCAACAAGGTGTTGATACACTTTTATCTACATATAGAAATAAAAAACAAGAGTGGGATCAATCTAGTAGTGGAGTTAGTGTTGATGCTGGTGCATGGTTTATTAAATGGGATCAAACTTCAACAGGTGCAGATATTATTACAAATAAATCTGATGCTTTAAATGTAAAATATACAATAGATGATAGTGTAGCTGCTGTTGCTACATTAAAAGCAAATTATAAATTAATTTCTGGAAAAATTCAATACTATACAACACAAGCAAATGCCAAAGATAATGAAGAGATTAGTGGTTTAAATATGGGATTTTCTGCTATTGATTTAATACCACATGTAAGTACAGAGGTTAGAGTTGTAAGTGCAGATTTTAAAGGTAAAATAGAAGCAACAGAAAGATCAGATGGTTCAACTGCTGCTGAGAATCCAAGTAGTGGTACATTTACAACTAAACTTGATATTTTTGATTTTATAGCATATCCGTTTAATAAATATGTGGGATTTGGATATAGAAAATATAAATATGATTTTCCACAAGATTTATATTTAGTACGAAATAGTGATGATGTTGGTATTAGTAGAGGATTATTAGATGTTGAATATGATGGTAGTTTTTATACACTTGCAATAGATAATAAAAGATTAATAGATAAAGAGATTAATTATAATGGAATAATCTATTCTATAACAGCAGGGGTAGGAAAACTTGAACCAAAAGCAGTTGGATTTGAAAAATGGACTGAAGATTCTGATGCAAAATTTGTAGATGCTCTTTTAGCATATAGTTTTAAAAGAAAGAAAAAAGATGGTTTTGGAATGGGATTTGATTTAGGATATAGATACAATAGAATTGAAACTGATGCAAAAAAAACAGATGGAGATTATAGTCTTATAACTCAATTTAATTCTGAATTTCATGGACCTTATGTTAGTTTTACATTAAATTATTAATGAAATATAAAATAGTATTATTTTATCTATGTTCAGCTATATTTTTATATGGTAGTGATATATTTTTTTATCAAAATGGTAAAAAAATATATCTTAATGAACTAAAAACAGTTACAACTTTTTCAACTAAATCTTATGATGGTTCAAATATAAATTATTTTCAAACATCATCTAATCAAACTGTTGGTGTAACAAATGAAATACTTCTAAAAACAGATATTGATATCAATATTTTATTAAAAAAGTATAATTTAATACTTCTAAAACAATTAACTTCCACAATTTATAAAGTAAAAGTGAAAAATTCAAATTTGATTTTTGATATAGCTAATCAGCTTTATAATGATAAGATGGTTAAGTATGCACATCCTAATTTTATTAAAAAGATATATCATAGATGAAATATTTATATTTGATTGTATTTATTATTTTTACAGGGTGCAATAGTTCTAGTAATACTTTTTTTGATGATAATATAACTAGTGATATTACAGATCCATTGTTTTATCAACAATGGAGTATAGAATATAATAGTACTTTTTATTCTCAAAATGATATAGATCAAGATGCACATATACATTGTCAAAATAGTTTAAATAATTTTAGTGGCAAAGGGGTGAGAATTGCTATTATAGATGATGGCTTTGATATAAATCATCCAGAAATAAGAAACAATATTATAGCAACAATAGCAATTGATGATAATGGTAATATTTCTAATGATGTGTCTCATTCAACAAGTAGTTCTTATCATGGTACAGCAGTATCTGGTATTATTGCAGCAGAACACAATACTATAGGTATAAGAGGAATTGCTTCTAATGCACAACTTATATTGATAAAAATGCCACAAAATTTTACTGATAGTATTGAAATTGAATTATTTAAACAAGCTGTTAAATATGGTGCAGATATTATAAGTTGTAGTTGGGGAACAAATGATGTTAGTGATACTGTAAAAGATTATATTGAAGATATATCTTCAACAGCAAGAGATGGTAAAGGTGTAATAATTGTATTTGCTTCGGGGAATGATGATACTTTAATGAAAAATGATGAATCAGCAATACCAACAGTTTTAGGAGTAGGGGCAACATCTAGGGATAATTTAAGAACATCATATAGTAATTATGGTAAAGATTTAGATTTGGTAGCTCCAGGTGGGTATGATGTTGGTATTGCTACTATTGATCCTTTGGGTAGTTATGGTATAAGTAATGATGATTATAATAGATATGATGAGTATAACAATGGCAAACCTGTGTCATTTATAGGAACTTCAGCATCTGCACCTATTGTAAGTGGTACTCTTGCACTTGCTTTGGAAAAAAAATCAACTTTAACACGAAGTGAGATATTTGAATTATTAAAATATTCAACAGATACAATAGGAGAAAATACACCTTATATAGATGATATGATAAGTTCTAAATCACAAACTCCAACTATTACAGGATTATTAGGAAGTTCTGGTAATAGTAATATTAAAATAAAACTAATATCTCAATCTTCTTCTACTGTATATGGACCTTATGCTTTATCATATATAGATGGGAATAATCATTTTACTTCAAATGTTACAGATACATTACCAGAGGGAAATTATACTATTAAGATTGTAGATACAGATGATACTTTTGTATATGCTACATTGGAGAATTTTATAATAGATACAAATGGCGAAACAAAAACAAATAGTTCTATACGAAAAAGTGATTTTTATGGTTATGGTAAAATTAATGTAGATAAGTTATTGAGTAATTTTTAGAGGTTCTTATAATTTAAAGTTTTTATATTAATGATTTGATTTTATTATATCCAAATTCTTTCAAAGTATAATGTAATAATACAAAACCACTTAAACTACTTGCAAGGGCAAGTCCTGTAGCTCCTAATGGTGTTATAAAAATTAATGATAAAACAATATTACTACTAAGTGAAATTGCTGTGATTTTGGCAGCTTTGCCTTGTTGGTGGTGTGCATACAACCACAATGAAAAAATCTTTGCTAACCCAAAAGGGATAAGTCCTATTAGATACATAGCTAATATAATTGATGTATTAGCTGTATCATTACTATTAAATTCACCCCTTTGAAATAGAAGTTTAATAATAAAATCATCAAAAACTATCCCTATAAAAGAGGCTACAAAAAGTAAAACAATTAAGATAATTGATGCTTTTTTTAAGTATTGAAGTGCTAATTGTTCATTGTTTTTAGCAATAGCTTTTGAAATAGATGGAAATAATGCAACAGATGTCGCAATAGCAAATAGTGCAAGTGGAAGTTGAAATACTCTATTTGCATAATATAGATAACTAATGCTTCCTGTTACTAAAAATGAAGCTAACCAAGTATCTATAAAAGCAGAGATATGTGATGCACTACTACCAAATACAGCAGGATAAAATTGTTTATAAAATTGACTATTTTTAAAGCTTTTACGACTTTTTTTATATTGGTTGGTAAAAAATTTAATATGTAGTTTTCTAATAGCTATCAAATGTGCAACAATTTGTAGTAATCCTCCAATTAATACTGCCCAACTTAAATAAAATGTAATTGTGTATTTATCATAATGTTGTGATATAAGTAAGGCAGTGATTAAAGAGATATTTAAAAGTGCTGTTGAAAATGATGTTGTGGCAAAATGATTTTTATATTGTAAAAGTGCAGCTAAAAATGTAACAATAAAAATCAAAGGTAGATAATAAAAACAAATAGCAACCAAAGGGGAAGCTAATTGTATAGCTTCATTGCTAAATCCTATAGCTATAATTTTGGTTATAAAGGTACTAAATAAAGTTACAATGATACTTATAAAAAGGATAAATGCTAAAAAATTTGTAAAAAGTATAGTGCTAAATTGGATTTTTTTATTTGACTGGGCATAAGATGGGATAAAACTTTGTGTAAAAGCACCTTCTGCAAAAATTCTTCTAAAAAGGTTTGGTAATTTAAAAGCTACAAAAAATATATCGCTATAGATATTTGCACCAAGGATTGAAGCCATAAATAGATCTCTTATAAAGCCTAAAATCCGTGAGACTAATATCCCTGCACTATTTGTAAATATATTTTTAAGAATTTTCATTTTTAACCAAAGTTCCTTTTATAAAAATCACTTCAAATGATAAATATAGATAGTTGTATTGTTTATAAAGTTGTTTTGCTTCTTTATAAGATAGTGCAACTTCCCCTTTTACTCCTGAATTTTTAATATATCGAAAAAGTTCTTTTTTTGAGTTAAATCTTAGTTCATAAGTTAAAATTTCAGTAGTAACATTGTATGGTTCAAAAGCTTTTAGGATCTCTTCTTTTGATAAAATAGGAGGTGTTTGTTTTGTGATATTATATATCTCTTTAAATGTATTTGCTGTAAATATTGCAAAGTTTATTTTAGTTGTAGATTTTTCTAATCTTAAAAGTAGTTTTGATAGATCTTTTGACCATTGTAAAGCAGATGCAGAAAATACAACATCATAAAAGTTATTTTTGATTAAATCATAAAATTCATCACTATCAAAATCTAAACATTTTACAGTGATTTTATCATTTTTAGGGTGTAATTTACACATAGAAGATGAAAAATCAACAGCAGTATATGATTGTATCTTCCAAGAGATATGTCTATATATTTGACCGCTTCCACAACCTAACTCAAGTATATTTGCAGGTTTTGATATACATTCTCTTACAATAGCTTTAGATATAATTCTTTGTATGATATTATGGTTATCATATTGTGTGGCATATTTTGAGAATTGAGTTAAATGTGCTTGTTGTTCCATATTAAAGTTATTAACCTTTGATATAAAGATGTGATTGTGTTGTCTCTTTTTGATTTAAAAAATCACCAAATAAAATCAAAGCCAACCCTTTTATATGTTTTACTTCAGAAGCTATAGTTTCAATTGTACCTTTATATATTTTTTCATCTTTCCAAGTTGCTTTATGTATAACCCAACAAGGTGTATCTTTACTATATCCTAACTCTAAAGATTTTGTATAAAGTTTATCAATCAATCCAATAGAAAGGTAAAAAACTAAAGATGAATTTTTTAGTTTTAATATATTTTCTAATTGTTCTGGTTGAGGTGTTTTCCCTTCAATTCTTGTTAATACTATTGTTTGAGAAACACCTGGAATTGTATATTCTATCCCCAAACTAGCAGCTGCACCAAATGCCGCACTAACTCCTGGTATTACTTTGTAAGGTATATTTTTTGAATCTAAAAATTCTATTTGTTTTGCTATAGTAGAATAAATAGATGGATCTCCTGTATGTACTCTTGCTAAAAGCTTATCTTTATTTGTTTCTAAAATATGAAAAATTTCAGGGTATTTCATTTTTTGACTATCTAAGATAATTGCATCATCTTTACACCAACTAAGTACCTCTTTTGGTACAAGTGAACCTGTATATAAAACAACATCTGCTTTTTTTAGGATATTCATAGCTTTTACAGTAATAAGTTCAGGATCTCCACAAGAAGCTCCAATAAAATATATCATCACTTTTCCTTTATAATATTTTCATTTAGATACCCAAATGTTTGAGTTGCCATTAATCCAGCTGTAAAACTATAAATATCAATAAAATCATTTGTATTAATTGAATTATCAAAAATATTTTTATTAGTTACTTTGGCTATGATTTTAACATTTTTATTTACACTATTTATTGCATGAGAGATTAATGAAATAGTTTCAACATCATGTACTGCGATAATAACAACTTTTGCTTTTTTGAGTCCCGCTTCTTCTAAAATATTTTTTTGAGCTGGATTACCAAAAATTGCATTTTCATTATTTGCAATAGCTTTTTCAAAAAAAGTATAATTATCAACTATAACTATATGATTTGCTTCATATTCTTTAAGATTTTTAATAATTTGTTTCGCAAAACTTCCATAACCACACACTATAACATGATTTTCTAATCGATTTGTATTTATTGTTGGTTTTAGATTTTGATTGTTTTTGCCAAAAATATTTTGTATAATTTTCGGTATTTTTTTTAAAATAAAAGGTGTTGCTATCATAGATATAATAACAGCTAAAGTTAATAATTGCCCTGTATTTTTATCTAATAGATTTGTTTGTGTTGCTTGTGTAAATATTACAAAAGAAAATTCTCCAACTTGAGATATAGTTAAGGCCGTTTGTAGTGCAACTGTTTTATTCATAAAAATAGACATAATAATAAAGATAATAAAAGTTTTAAGTACTATAATAGCAATACTAGCACTAAAAACATCTACAATATGTAATATAAAAAATTGTATATCAATATGCATACCAACTGTTACAAAAAATAAAGCTAAAAATAGATCTCTAAAAGGGATTAAATCAGCTTCAATTTGGTGTTTATAATGTGTTTCTGCTATTAGCATACCACCTATAAATGCACCTAATGAATATGTAAAGCCAAACCAATGTGCTAAATAACTTGCTCCTATAGCAATAATTAATACAATCATTATAAATAGTTCATGGGCATTGGCATTATCTACTATTTTTAAAATAGGATCTAATAAATATTTTCCAAATAATATCATAACAATAACTAAAGCAATAGCAGCTTGAATAATATCTATAATCATACTACTTATTGTACTTGTATTATCAGAAAAAATTGTAAGCATAAGTAATATTGGTATTACAGCTAAATCTTGAAAAATTAGTATCCCTAAAGTATTTTGTCCATAAGGTTTAGAAATTTCATTAGTATCATTTAATATTTTAAGTACAATTGCTGTTGAGGATAAAGATAGAGCAAAACCAATTACAAGTGAAGTTTTAATATCAAAATGAAATATATAATAAGATAAGATAGTTACTATAACAATAGATAATATAACTTGTAAAAATCCAAAAGTAAAAACTTGTTTTTTCATTTGAATTAGATTTTCAAGTTTTATCTCTAACCCAATAGTAAACATTAAAAATACTATACCAAATTCAGCGATATGTTCTAAAATATGGTTTTCATTGTTACCAAGTCCTGCAACAGTTCCTATGATAGCTCCAGAAAATATATATCCAATAATAGGTGGTACATCAAATTTTTTTAGAATAATACTTAAAGCAACTGCTATAATGCCAGTAATAAGTGTAATTAAAATTATATTATCCATAAATTCTCATACTTTATATAAAATATTGGCTAATTGTATCTTTAGATGGTAATTTTTTACCTTCTAAAACAAATTCTTTAAAATCAACTTTATAAATTGTATCGGGATTGGTTCTTCCATAAGTTACTATAATATCTCCAGCAAGTTTTTTATCATCCTGTGAAATATTTTTTTCAATTAAACAAAGTGGTCCTGAAGCATCAACAATTCTACCTTTTAAAAATTTACTACTATTTGTATTTTGTAATTTTTCATTATCTGCTTGATTTCTACCAATAATAAGTTTAGCACCATTTGGAAGTCTTAAGTGTCTTCCTGCTTTTAGAGTATCTATATCATCTACTTCTAAAGTATCATTAGAAACAAAATCTCTTAGTTTTTGACTAAATTGAATCTCTGTTAATAAACATCCTCCAGCTGGTGGTTCAAAATTTTCCAATCCTATCTCTTTTGCAAGTTGTAATTGACGACTTCTGCTTCTACCTGATATATCTAAAAGTTTTTCTCTATCTATCCAACCTAATTCTTCTGGTTTACTTGGTGGTAAAAGTTTTGCACTTAATGGTCGAACAATTAAATCATCACAATTACTTAATTTTTTGACATTATTTAAAGCATCTTTATTTTGACTCATAGGTCTTTGCCCTACAACTTCACCACTAATCATAAAAGAAGCATCATATTTTTTAAGTAGTTCACAAGTGTATCTAAACATAAATCCATGACAATCAATACAAGGATTGAAATTTTTTCCATAACCATATTTTGGTTCAAATAACACTTCATCTAAAAATTCTTGTCTTAAATCTAATATTTCAAGTTTAGCTCCTATTTGATTACACATATTTTGCATATGTTCTAATCTATCATTTGTAGAACCAAATCCAGTATGGATATTAACAGCTATAATATCAATACCTTGATCTTTTATAACTTTCATTGCTAAAACTGAATCTAATCCACCGCTAAATAATGCTAATGCTTTCATTTTTTTCCTTATTTGAATAATTTTTCAGGGTTAATATAATTATTATTTTTTGTTGCCTGAAATACTAAAGTTGATTTTACTCTACCTACAACATAACCTTTAGGTATCCATCTTCCTTGTTTTAAAGTTGGAGCTATATCACTTAATTGAGAGTATATAGTATGTAGATTATTTCTATGTTTTACAATAACTACATTACCCAATGTCCCTGCATTATGTTTTGCATATACAATTTTACCTTTGAGTATATTATAAACTTTGGCATTTGGAACTTTAGATTTCAATGAAATTGAAGCATTAAATAATTCTATTTTATAAACAGGATCATAAAATTTACCAAATTTTTTAGTAATAGTATATGATTTAAGTGGAGCTATAGTTTTTGCTCCTTTATATTTACTAACTTTTATCCCTTTTATAGAAGAACCTATATTTTTTACTTTTAGATTTACATTATCTTTAAATACTTCTCTTGAAGCAATTTTTATATCTTTGGTTTTGAGTTGTTCTAATTGTTTCTTTTTAGCTAATTCTTTTTTTCTTTTTTTAGCTAGTTCCTCTTCCCTTTTTTTCTTTAGAGCTAATCTTTTTGCTTTTAATCGTGCCTTTTGTTTTGCTAATTTAGCTAATTTTTCCTCTTTGATTTTTTTATTTTTAACAATTTTTAGTTTATTTAGAAGATTATTGATACTATATTGTTTATCTATAATCTCTTGTAATTTATTTTGGTATAGTTTATATTTTAATTTTAACATTGCTAGGGAATCTTTTTGTTTTTGTTCAAGTTCTAAATATTGTTTCTTTTTCTCTTCTTGTTCTTTGATGTATTTCTTAAGTTGTTGTGTTTTTAAGTCATTTCTTCTTTTATCATTTGAGAGTTTAAAATATATTAGATTTGATTTTAAAATATTATCTTTTGTGTTATTTAGGATAATTTCATATTTTTCTTTTTCTATCATCTGTTTTAGTGAATTTTTATTTATAAGTTCTTTACCTAAACTTAAACTATATTTATTAACTATATCATCTACAAGTTGTTGTTCAATTTTAGTTATATTTTGTTGAATATCTTTTGTTTTTGCCTCTATTTGAATAATATTTTGTTTTGCTTTTTTTAGTTTTAATCGGTTTAAAAATAATACATTTGAAACCGAATTAAGTTTATATTGTATTTGATTATATCTATCTTCTTCCTGTTTTATAGCTTCTGCTAATTTAGATATTTTATAGTTAGTTGTTTTTTTTAATAAAATTTTTTGAGTTAAAATATCTTTTGTTTGATTGATTTTTTTATCTATCTCTTTTATATTATTTCCAAAGATATATATATTAAACAATGTTAAAAATATGATTAATTTTAGCATGATTTTTATCTTAGTCTATGTTTTATTAATATACCAAATACAGTAATAATAGATAATATAAGAGAAATAGCAAAAATAGATAATAATTCTAAAATATTAAAAGGTGTTAGATGTATTAAAATAATTTCAATAATTTCAGGGGTAAAAATAAATGATAAATTATGATTTAATAAATATAAAGTTCCTATAACTATTATACTTGATAAAATACTACTACTAAGTGCTATTATTATGATTGGTTTTGCACCATAAAATACTGAACCACCATGAAGTTTAATAATATCAAGTCTCTCTTTATGTTCAAAAAACCAAATTTTAACTTGATTTGATATAACTAAAAATGTAAAAATCAAAATAGCACAAAACAATACACTAACAATAGTTTTTACTAATAAAAGTAGTGAATAAACTTGATTATGATCTTTAGAAAATGTTTCAACACTTTTTACACCACTTACACTTTTTAATTCTTGTTTAATTTTTTTTAATTTTGAACTTGTTGGAAATTGTTTTAGTGATATTGTATAAAAGTATGGTAATCTCTTTTGTAATAATGAAAATGAACCCTCACTTAAATCATCTTTGATATCTTTTAAAATTTTATCTCTTTTTAGATGAGTTATCTCTTTTAGATCAACTGATGGTAATTCTTCTATTTTACTTTGTACAATTGGACTTGAAGTAACGACAACAATAGAATAATCTTTGTTAATAGTTTGTTCATAATTTGTTACAATTTTTGTAATAGATAAATATATTACAAAAATATATAACATAAGTATAAGGGGGATAGAAAATGAGATAAATCTTTTAAGATTCATAAATTTCCCCTTTTGATATATCAAATTTTCTAAAAGATAAACCAAAATGTTCTGGAATACGATGAGTTACAACAACAACAGTAATTCCTAGTTGTTCATTTGCTTTTTTTAATAAATTCCAAATAACATCAGCAGAATAATCATCTAAATTTCCTGTTGGTTCATCTGCAAGAATTAATTTAGGATTATGAGATAAAGCTCTTGCAACTGCAACTCTTTGTTGTTCCCCTCCACTTAGTTCATTAGGGTATGATTTACCTACATTTAGTAATTTTACATGTTTAAGTAGTTTTTTTGCTTGATTTAATGATAATGTATCGTTATATCCATTGATTTTCAAAGGTAACATAATATTTTCTTCAACAGTATATTCTTGTATAAGTTTATAATCTTGAAAAATAATCCCTATACCTTTTCTTAAACTTTTTAATTTTTGATTTGAAATATTTGCTAATATATGTTTATTAACCAATAATTTTCCAGATTTTAGTTTAATATCTCCATAAAATGATTTTAATAGGGTTGATTTTCCACTTCCACTTGAACCTGTAATAAATACAAAATCTCCACTATAAATTCTAAATTTTGCATTATGTATTACATCTTGTTTACCATAACTTAGACAAATATTATCAGCTAAAATCATATTAAAGTTTCCTTTAATTTTTCTACAATTAAATTATGTGCATTTTTATTGGCACTTGTTGGGATAGGATCATCTTGAAAATAGTAGATTGTATTTTGTGAAATTACTATAAATTTTGATAAAGGTTTATTAAAACTACCCATAGTAAGTTCTATTAAAATTAAATTATCATTTGTAAATATATTGCTAAAATGTACAAAATAATCTGTTTTTACAATTGGTTTTTTTGGCAAGTTGTCTTTAAAATCTTTTATATTATATTTAAAATCAAATATAAAATTTGGCTCAATTATAATATCATTAGAAATTGTATCAGAATAAATAGTCAAATCCCAAATATCTTTACCTTGTTTTTTCCATCTATCTTCATATTTACTACTTATTGCTAATTCTTTATTTTTATCTATGGTGTATTTATTGTTAAATTGTTTATATAAATTTGATGAATACTCATAATAATTTGGACTATCTGTTCTAAGTTCGAGTGTTCCATTTGGTTCTAAAACTCTTAAAGATTCTTTGATAAATTCTATACTCATCACTCTTCTATGTGGTTTTTTATCCCAAGGTACAGGAAAATGGACAAAAATTCTACTAATAGAATTTGATTGAATAAACTCTAAAAACAATCTAGCATCATAATTAACAGCTAAAATATTAGTAATATCTAATAATCTTACTTGTTTTAACATTTTTTCTATAGAAGCTGTGTGTATTTCTAAACCTATATATAAAATATCAGGATTTTGTGAAGCTTGATATAATAAATGTCTTCCACTTCCAAAACCAACTTCTATACAAACTTGTTTATATTGTTGTAGATTTTTTTTATAATCATCACTCAAAAAATATTGCATAGGTTTTAAATAACTATCTTGAGGAGCTAATTTTGTAGTACTATTTTCTATATTAGAAAATAAAATTTTAGCATCTATATTTTTACTATATTCTTTTATAGCATCTTTTATAAGTCCAACAGGTGTTACTCTTGTAGTAGAATCTGCTTTTATTAAAATATTTTCATTTTTATTTATTTTTGTTAATAAAAAATCTTTTTTTTTATATGTTATTGCAATTTTTTCTTCATAATTATTTTTTACAATATAATTAAACCGTACTCCACTTAAAGTTTCAAGTGGAGTTTGAATAGATTTATGTTGTGTAACTAAAATATGTGGCATTTTATAGGTTATCTTGATCTACTATTTTTATATTTTTTTTAGAAGTAGGTTGAGGTTGTTCAATTTTTGGCATAGATAATGAAACTTCAGGAGTTTTTGCTGATACTAAACCATTTTCATCAACAGCTTCTATTGAATATTTGTAAGTTACCCCTCGTACAACATCTGTATCTTCAAATCGATTATTTGTAATTTCTTTAAAAACTTTTGTTTTATTTTCAAAATAATTTTTTGAAACTGTTTTATAAATATTGTATGATATTGTTCTTTTATCATTTGCTACCCAATTTAAAATAACTTTACCACCTTGAATTTGTGCTAAAGTGATAGTAGGAGTTAATGGAGCATTTAAAGTTTTACCCATAACTACAGGTAAAAGTTTAATATCACTTTCTAAACCATCTTTATCTACAGTAGTTATTTTATAAAATTTCATTTTATTATCTTTATTTACTGTATGTTCCAAAGTATTATCATCTTTTGGAACATTTTTAAGTAATTTAAAAATACCATCAGCACTATTACTTACATATACTTTGTAACTTACTATATCTTTTTGAATAGAAGGTGTCCAAGTTAAGATAATTTTTCTTGGTTGATTTTTGGTTGCTTCTATATTTGTTACATTATTTGGTAAAGTTTTTGTTGTTGCTTTTACTATAACACTTGGTTTTGAAATAATGCCATCAAAAGTAACAGCTTTTAGTCTATACATATATAAAGCACCATCTTTTAAATTTGTATCAATATATTCTGCTATTAGTCTATTTTTTAATGTAGCTATTTTTTTCCAATTTGCTTGAGCTGGTGTATTTCTTTCTAAAATATATGATTTAACAGCTTTGTTTGTATGTGGTCTCCATATAATTTTTACTTGTCTTGGTAGATTACTTATTGCATCAATTAAACTTACACTATCAAATAGTGGAAATGTTTTAAAACTAATTGAATCACTTGGTCTTGATTCTACACCTTTTTTACCAATTGTTGAAATTGTATAAAGATATTGAGTTGATGGTTGTAGATGTGTATCTACAAAATGTGAAGCATATCTACTTTTAATAGTAGCAATTCTTGTCATTTGTTCACCATCTTTTTGTATATTTGATCTATAAATATAATATCCAAAAATATTAGCATTACTAATATTACCCCATTCTAAGGCTATAGATGTCATATCTGGGATAGCTTTTATTGTATTTTTATCTACAACTGGTAAATTATCATCAATCTTTGGTTTAGTTGTTGTTGGAGTATCTAAATTTTGTGAAACATCACACCCTGTTAATAAAAGTATCAAACCTAGTGGTAATATAATCTTTAGTAAGTTTTTCATTTAGTTCATCCTGATTAAAATTATTATTTAATAATTCTTGCATATCTTGTGGAATTGGTGCTACAAATTCCATAAGTTTAGAAGTTGTAGGGTGTACAAGATATAAGCAAAAAGCATGTAAATATATTCTTTTAATACTACTATTATTTGACTTAAAACCATATAAAGTATCCCCTAATATATGTCTATTAAGCTTATTGAGATGTACTCTTATTTGATGAGTTCTCCCTGTAAAAAGTTTAGCACTAATAATTTCATATTTAGGTTGATTTTGTTCTTGATGTTTATTTGATATAAGTTTAATAAATGCAGTTTTTGCATATTTACCTTGTGATAAATTTGCCATTTTTAATCTATGATTAGGATCTCTTTTTATATAACTTTCTACAATAATTTCATCTTTTAATGGTATATCAACAACAGCTATATAATATCTTCCCATAGTTTTATTTTCTAATTGTGCAGATAATTTTTGATGACTTTGATTGTTTTTTGCAATTACAAGTAAACCACTTGTACCTTTATCAAGTCTATGAACTATACCGTGTCGTTCCTCTCCACTTATGGTAGATAAAGATATATTATGTTGTTTTAACCAATCAACTAAAGTTGCTTCTTTTACACTTGGGGCATCATGAATAATAACACCACTTGGTTTATTTATTACTAAAATATCATTATCTTCATAAATTATTTCAATATCAAAATCAACTTTTTTAGATTGTGTTGATTTTATCTGTGGTAAAGTGACAATAATTTTTTGATTGGGTTTAAGTTTTTTACCTGTTTTTGTAATAGTTTTATTATCAATTGATATAAAACCTTTTTTAATAAGTTGTTCTATTTGATTTCTTGATTGATTAAGTTTTGTAGTTAAAAATTGATCTAGTCGTATCTCTTGATCTGAAATATATTCAGATAGATTCATATAATACCTTTAAATAAAAAAGGCTACTAAAATTTAGTAGCCTTTAAAATAACTTAATTATTTTTGAGCTTGAGCTTCTCTATAACCAACTTCATAAGCTTTTTTGTTAATCTCATGAACTTTTGCAGGAACTTTAGAAAGCATTACTTCTTCTAGTAAATCTTTATCAACTGCTTCCATAAAACAATTTGCAATACCAAGTGCAATTACAGATTGAGTAATTACATTTCCAA
>Ga0256828_1000474_pt1 | contig 26622 bp, 27 predicted proteins | sample CV88metaG_FD_185993 | JGI IMG/M metagenome (GOLD analysis project Ga0256828, IMG submission 185993) | Hydrothermal vent microbial communities from East Pacific Rise, Pacific Ocean - CV88 | ecosystem: Environmental > Aquatic > Marine > Hydrothermal vents | place: Pacific Ocean: East Pacific Rise...
TTATACAAATATATAAACTTGCTATGCAAGAAGTTGGTTTTAAAAACTTCAGAATAGAAGCAGAACCTGTGGCAGCAGCAGCTAATGTTATAACACTTACAAGAGATAAATATAAACTGTTTGGCCTACAAAATGCTCCACAAAGTGGAGATAATATTTTACTTATAGATATAGGAGCTTCTACTCTTGATGTTAATCTTTGTAAATATGAGAATCCTATAAAAACAATTGTTGGAGAAGGAAATGAGTATGCAGGCAATTATCTAGATGCACTATTATGCCATCATAAAGAGTCTATAGAGTTAGAGGAATTATTAAAGTTTTCTAATACATACTTTGAAGATATACATGATATTAAGAGACTAAAAGAAGACAGTAGGGGTTTACATAGATTTGCAAAAAGAAATCCTGCTGATGGAGCAAATATAACTAAAGCATCTAAACAGTATATAGAAGAGATAACAAACAGTATAGCTGAAATTATTACAAATAATTTTGAAGAATCAATAGAATATTTTGTTATATGTGGAGGAATGAGTCAATACAACTATGATGATTTTCTCAAAAACTTTGCATTGAGTCTAAAAGAAAAACTACCTAAACGCCTTAAAAATACTATATTTTTTAATAATTATAGAGCATTTAATAATGATTTCTTACACAAAACAATAGTTAATGGTGCAGCTATGCTTGCAGCTGACCCTAAACTAGTTACAAAAAATTTACCTTACCATGTTGGAATGATAGTTAATACTAAAATAAGGGGAGAGATAGAACAGCAAAGAAAAAGACATCCAATAGTTCTTCTTCAAAAGGGCATTCCTCTTAAAGAAACAAGTCAAAAATACAGTTTAAGAGAAAATCTTTTAAAACATGGGCATATCAAAAATGAAAGTGATAAGTTGACCACAGAAAATTTTGCAAAAATCAAAGTCTTTTTAGCAAATACTGAAAAAGATTTAGAAAAGTTTGTTCTAGAAAAAGAAACTCAAAATATGAAATTAGAAATCAAACATGGTTATAAAAATAAAAAGAATATAGAACAAATAAGTGTTGATGCATTATGTTATATTGATAAAGATGGTATTGTTAATATAGATATCGTTGATATTCATAATGATAATGAAATTATTGCAAATGGAAAATTTGAAAAATTTACAGATGTAGAACAAAGTCTAGAAGTAAGGATTTAATAATGAATGCTAAATTATTTATAGAACAATCTGTTAAGAATATTCACAAAACAGTAGATGAAATCATAGAACAACCTAAATTTCTTAAAGCTTTAAATTATTTTGGAGATAAAGGAAATGAACTTTATGATGAGTTTATTTATTTAAATCCTCAAGAACAAAATACTTTTTTAAAAAGCTTATCAAAGTTATTACCTTTATCGCAGCGAGTTTTTTCAATGTTTATAGAACAAGCCAAAGATAAAGATGATATAGCTACATGGCTAAAAGAGGCTAATGATATTTATCTCAGAGAGTTATTCAAATCGTTGGGTGGTACCTCTTTTGAAGATACTTATGAAGATGTAGAAGATGAAATATTTTCTCTAAATGAAAAGCTCGAACAGCTTGGTAACAACTACTTGCTCAATACAAAAAAAAGAGAAAGCTTGAAAAAAGAGCTTGAAGAAACTATACAAAAAAACACTCAAGAGATTCAAGAGATAGAAAACTTAGAGAAACAAAAGCACTCTTTAGAAACCACAGTAAATGACTATACATTGCAAATAGCAACTTCCAAGCAGGAAGTAAAACAACTAGAAACGCAAATAAGTAGCTTAAAAGAGGAGCTAAAGAGTTTTACAACTACTAAAGAGAGTTACGAACAAGAGCTTCATACTCTCTCAAAAAAGCAACAAGAACATAGTACAAAAGTTCAAGAGATAGCTAAAGAGATAGAAAAACTTCAAGATATAGAAGTTGAGTATGAAAAAGCAAAAGCAATCCTAGATGCTATGAAAAAAAGTATAGAGAGCAAACAAGAAGATATAGATATAGTAAAAAACAGATACCAACACTACACAGACAAGGATGCCAAAGAGATTCAAAAAAAGCTCAAAGAGATAGATGAGTATTTACAAGCTCTTTTAGAAAGTCACTCGATAGTAACACAAGAAGATAAGATGGTGAATAAGGCAAAAAATAGATGAATTTAGATAGAAATATATGCAAAGAGTGTGGTGAGAAAAACTTTAGTGATAGTGAGTACAATGCTCCACTTAGCCTGTGTAACAACTGTTTTTTAAAACATTATGAAGAGATGCAAAGAAGAGTTGCAGATATTGAAAAAGGTAAAGTTTGGATAGATGAAGAGACAGAGCTAATGTGGGAACTAAAACAAAAAAATAATATAGATGAAACCTATACATGGGGTGAAGCACTTAAGTATGCAGAACAACTTAACAAAGAAAAGTATGCCGGTTATGATGACTGGAGAGTTCCAACTGTAATAGAGCTTCAAAGTTTAGTGGATTTCACAAGACATGAACCTGCTATAAAGGAGCCTTTAGCTTACAATATAGCATCTTACAACTATTGGTCTAGTTTATCGAGTATTTCAAAAGACTCATTTGCTTGGCATGTGCGCTTCCGCTATGGTGATACGAGCCACAGCCGTAAGTCGGATGAGTACTATGTTCGTTGTGTTAGAGGTAGACAATAATTTTGATAATTTGATTTTAAGTATAAAATAAAGGTAGCAAAAATGGCTAAAACAGACACATTTCAACATAGATTTTTTAGTACCATAGAACACTTGGTGAAACGTGGTACAAATCAGTATATCCTCCATGGAAACAAACTTTTTGATGACTTGTTTTTTACACATACTCAAGGCTCAGCAAACATAAGTGACTCTTTAGCTTTTAATCTCTACAAAAAACAAAAGATTACAAAAGTGTTTTCTGTAGAAGATGATGGACTCTACATCTATGACATAACTAAGAGTGGTGTGGTAAAAAGAGCAGTAAAAGATATAAAAAAAGAGCTTATTGGACGAGAAAATAAAAGTAAATCTTTAAGAAAAAAGGCAAATCAAAATCCAGATAATAATGTAAATACTCAAGCTAATCAACAGCAAGTTTCTCAAACTATAGAAGCTCTTTCAGAGTCCCGTTATATTAATATACTTAAAAGTATAACAGAAGCACTTACAACACAAAAAGAGCCTATTGCTATCATCATCAACTCTCTGCAGTGGAGAGCAGAACTCTTTGAGGGGAAAGAACACAGAACAAACTATCTTGAAGAGATAGAGAAGTGGAAACGAATCAACATGAGTGATACTATGCACTTAACATTTTTAGTCCTTAACTCTATTGAGGTTATACAACGCTACTTCCATATAGATGAGAGTTCAGATGAAGTTATCTATGTTGGTGGACCTAGTGTTGATGAGATATCTGAAGTTTATAGAAGCCTTAGTTTTAGAAAAGGTATCTCTAAAAAAACTATGCTAAAGACAGCCTCACTTGTTAAAAACAATGGCTACTCTTTAATCAATGCCATTAATCTTTATGCAACTATAAAAAGACAAGAAGGTGATGAAAACTTTTATGATGAAGCCAACTTTTACAATCTTTTTGTAGAACAACTCCAAGCAAATGTTGATGAAGATATAGAGTGGAGTGATGTAATACTTAATAGTGATATAAAAAACAATATACTGAGTAAATTTCAAAACTTTTTAAATACACAGAGTGAAGTAAAAAAAGGTGCTAAAGGCTTTTTGTTTTACGGACCACCGGGAACAGGGAAAACACATATAGCAAAAGCACTGGCAAATAGAGGCGGTTTTTACTTTATGGCACCAAAACTTGCCGATATTAAAGGTGAGTATGTAGGGCATAGTGCGAAAAATGTTCAAAAGATTTTTGATGAAGCCAGAGCAAATGCTCCAACACTTATGTTCTTAGATGAACTAGACACACTTTTTCCTCAAAGAGGTGGAAATACTCAAGATAGTTTTCAGGCTGACATTACCAACCAGTTTCTAGCCGAAATAGATGGTGTTGATAGTGGAAAACAAGATATATTTTTAATAGGTGCTACTAATAGGGTAGATATTATCGATTCTGCGATAATTAGTCGACTCGAAGAGATAAACATAGTGCTTCCTAACGCTACTAATAGAAAAGAGATATTTAAACATAATCTTAAAGAGATATCTTCATACTTAACAGAGGAAAACTATGCAACACTTACTCAAAACTCTAATGGTCTCTCAGGAAGAGATATAAAAAATATATCAGAGTATATTATTAAAGAGTATTTAAAAAGTAGTGATTTTGAACAAGCAAGCAGTTTTGCACTTGGTAAGTTTAAAAATGAGATTGCTGCTAGAATGAAAAGTAGTTTTTTTAATATAAAAGTTTTTAAAGAAGATGAAGAGAATGCAGGGTTTGAAAAAATCATAGGATATGAAGAGGAAAAAGAGAAACTCTCTAGTATTGTTGATACCATTTTAAATGCAGAAAAATATAAACGTTATGATGAGAGTTTGGCAAACTACAATGGTATTTTGATGTATGGACCTCCAGGGAATGGTAAAACACATATAGCTCACTGCTTGGCCAATGAGTTTAAACTTGATTTTGTTAAGGTAATAGGAAGTTCACTTGCTACAAATATGCAAGATGGTGCGATAAAACTCCTTGAAGAGATAACACAAAATGCTATCAAACTATCGGCACTTCACCCAATAATGCTTTTTTTTGATGAGTTTGATGCCATAGTAAACAGAAGTATGGACAGTAAACTAAGAGGTACACTACTTGATAGAATCACTTACATGAGAGACAAAGGAAATATTTTACTTGTTGCAGCGACTAATAGTGAATTAAGAGATTTAGATGAAGCAACAATACGAGATGGAAGATTTGATGAGAAGATAAGGTTTGATAATCCAGTCGATAGAGAGGTTGTAGTAGAACTATTTAGAGCTTTTAGTTACGGAGAGAAGTTTGAGATCTCTAATCTTGACTTTGAAGAGATTGCTTCAAATATTACTCTTGGAGATGCAAGTATTAGTAATATAGAAAAAATGTGCAAAGATGCAAAAAGAAGAGCTGTACTAAATACAACAGAAGGTGATAAAGCTATTTTAAAAATGGAATATTATGGATGAGAGATGACTTTAGATAGAAATATATGTAGCGAATGCGGAGAAAAAAACTTTAGAGATGAAGATTATATACACTCTAATGGGGTTTGTAAAGAGTGTTATAATAAGGTTACTTCAGAATTAGATGCAGTTAAACTTTATAAATCTTTATTGATGTATATTGAAAATTCTTTTGATAATAATGATTTTATTTTAAAGCTTACAATGGTTTTTTTCTTTTTAATTCCATTTACCTTTGAATATGGAGATTGGTGGTTTTTAAAAGGATTAGGTGTTATATTTGCTTTTGGTATATTGATAGCTACTCCAATTGAAGTTTTTTTTAAACCATTTATAAGTCCAGAACCAAAAATATTACAAAATAAAAAATTTGATATAACTGTTGATAAAGAGGTATATGAAAGTTTTAAACCTTTCGACATTTATAAAGAGTATTTTATATCTTCTAAAAAAGATAATAATATTTTTTATGTTCTAAAAATAGAAGATATTGAAAAGTATAAGAGAGATATTGAAATAGCCTACTATAATAGAGATAGATTCGCTTTAAAACTTTTCATGATAAGTGTTGTTTGGACAATCATTATTACTATTGTAGTACATTCATTAAGTAGTAGCAGTATTTATGTAAATAACACAAAACCTTTAGATTTAAAAGATAAAAATAATTGGATAGAAGTATCACAAAAGTCATGTGAAGATTTAGGAGGAGTATTTAGTAAAGAAGAAAATGAATGTAGAGTAAAATGGGTAGATGCTAAAAAAATCTGTAGAGCAAATGATGCAAGACTTGCCACATTTGATGAATATGAATATTCCAACTTATTTACACTTACAAGGACAAATGCACAATGGACAAATACTTCTATAGGCGATTTTAAACATTTATTTTATAATGCCACATTGGGACGATATCTTGATTATGGGAGACCTAGAGAAAGATTTGCAGATAGGGCATTGACAAATGAAATTTCATCCATTGGTAAAGCTTTAGCACAACCAACAGATAAGAAGTTAATTGTAAAATGTGTAAAAGGTACTAGTAACTACTACTTAAGGAATTTTGATACAAAATAAAATAGCTTAAATTCCAATTTCTCCAAAAAACATTAGCAATAATCTCATAAGACTTAAAAAAGGATATGAGATGAAAGCTATTGTTACAACACATGCGAAAAGACGTCTTAAGGAAAGAGTGGGATTGTCTAAAAGAGCACATATTAGACATATTCAACATGTTTTACAAAAAGGAAAGTACCTTTTTCGAAATTTAGCAGAGAAAAATTTTTATATGAGAATGGGTGGGAAAGATTATGTCTTTAGTTGGACATCCAAATTAGAACCAATTTTAATAACGGTTAAATACGATTATAATCATTTACATTTGTATAGTTCATGAGGAAGAGCAATGAAGTCAAATATTTCTCAAATTGTGTGTAGTGTTAAAGAAGATAATACACTTGGAATTATATTGGTACAGCATATGAAAAATATTGTTAAAAATTTTAATATTGTACTACATATTGATTCTTTTACAGATACAAATATATTAAAAATTTTACCTGTAAATAAAGATGGAGAAGATCAACAACAGATATTTTTAAAACTTTCTAATAATTTTGAGATATTAAAATCGAAGCAAAGAGATTTATATATTGTACTTTTACTTGCAAAAATATTGTATAACATTGATGAAAGAATTTATCATTATTATATTTATGTATATTATAAAAAGAATCAGTATGTAAATTTACTTATGTACTCTTTATCAAAATTATTTCCAATGTTAAATGATAAAAAAGATAATAAAGAAGTTTTTACAGAAGTAATAAATAGTAAATTATTGAATGTTACATCTTTAACTAACCTTCCATTAACTATTCACATAGAAAATGTTGAACTCATTTTGAGTGATGATTTATATAGATATATAGGTTATAAACTTATAAACGAACCTTGTGTAGGTCTGAAAAGTTCATATGAAACAAGTAGTTTGTATGGATATCCTCTTAAGGTGTCAGTAGATTCTGAAGCAGTTTATGATTATTTTTGTATTAAAATAAATCATTATGAAGTTTACTCAACTATAGTCATGTTGGAGATGAATCCAGCTTTTTACTTACCTTTACATATTCTTGAACCATTAGCATATAAGAACTATATAATTGATGAGGAGTTAAAGAATAAGGGATATACACTCTTTGAATACGATACTTTTATAGAACTCGTTTTAAAGCGGATAATTGAAGCTGTCAATTTATTAAACTCTGAAGAAGAACCTCTCTCTCCTATGTGGATACGAACTCAATTTGAATGTAAGAATTTACTAAATGCAAAAATGAAAAATGGAGCTTTAGATGTTTCAAAATAAACTTAAAGATGATATACCTTGTGGTGTAGGAAATACTTCATGGTATATACAAAAACCTCTGCAAAGATGTAAAGGGCTATTTGAAAATATTACAAATGAATTTATTGCACATGCTTTTTCGTGCAAATGTGGAAATTGTCAAATATATATTAATAGAGAAAAGAATATGCAACATAATTGTGATAAATGTGGATGTAGCTATTTTTATGAACCTGAGTACTTTATAAGCACTACTAACACTATTCTTGTAAATATTTTATTAAATCCTGTATTAGAGACTACAAAGGAGGGGTATAAAGCGACTTTATATTTAGATATTCCTTTTGATATCAATATTAACTCTACTAAACTTCTTTATAAAAAAAAGAAAATTGCTACTATTAAAATGGACTATCAAGGTAATAAATCATTTTTATCAAAATATAAGTTAACAAGTTATGCTGAAGAGAAAATTAATACAGTTTTTGTTGAGTATATATATAGACAAATAAGGGTACGGCTTTTAAATAGTGATATTCTTCATTTTATGCAGATATCTACTGAAGAAAAATATGAAGTTGTATCTTTTTTTATAAAGTATTCTACAATTATAGAGGCTGAATTCTATTTTTGGGAAAGAAAACTTTGTAAAGAGCTAGTAGATTTTTATATAGAAAAAAACACACCAATAGAATCTCTGAAATATATAGCTTTTCACAAAGAAAAATCTGTTTTAAGAGCTTTATTCTTACGGTATGATTACGAGATAAACAAAGGAAAATTTGATCCTTTGTTTCCTTTTATGGTATGTCGAGTTTTTGATGATGTAAATATTATTACAGCTTTATTAAAAGATTTTTCTTTATCATTAGATACGGACTATTCTTCCGTCCAAATTTATGAAATAAATAAATTATTTCTTTTTTTTGAATTTTTAAAAAACTATTACAATAAATTTGAAATAGCTGATTTTATAAGAGATATGACAAGTAATATGTTACTTTTTGAAGATATCTACAATATGTTTGACAATACGAATAGGGTTGTTTATAGATATTTTACTAGGGTGAAAATTTCACTTGTCAATATTCATGATGAATTTGTAAAAATTCATCATCTAAATCATGTTTCAAGCTCTTATACTTTTTCATATGAAAAGAATGATCTTCAAGCCTGTATCCAAATTGACAGCTTAGAATATCGCCTACCTAGGTCAGGTAAAGAGTTGTCTGAATGGTCTATACAATTAAAAAACTGCTTGTTTAGTTATGCTGATAAAATTTATATGAAACAGTCTATTGTTTATGGTGTTTTTAAAAATAATGAAATTAATTATGCTATTGAAATATCAAATGGGAGAATCATTCAAGCATTAGGATATTTAAATAAAAAAATTAATCAAGTAGATAAAAGTTACATTGATGAATGGTTTGAAAAACATATTTATTAATTATGTATAATTGAAAATATATTGTGTTATTGTATATTTGATTTTATTTAAAGGACGTTGTATGGCTAAATGTATGGATTGTGGAGAAACTGGAAAATGCCGCTGGTGTAGAGGCAAAGGTAAAAACAATGATGGAACAACTTGTAAAATGTGTTTAGGTAGTGGTGTTTGTTCTAAGTGTAATGGGACAAAAAGTGTATAAAAATGGCTATTTATGATCAGTGATGATGCAGCAAAAGTAAAGGAATGTCCTCAATGTTTTAGTGACTTGGAATTTATCTGTTTAACAGATAAAGCTCTTTGGAAATTAGGTTTTTGTAATAAATGTCAGGCAGTACCGGCTTTTTGCCAGGATTGTCAAATTTGGTTTATGGCTGAGTATAGTGGTGGTGAACCTAATTGGGCTAACTGGGAATGTCCATCTTGTGGTAAAGGTACTTTACCTACAGTGACATCTCCAATGCAAAGTTTTTAAAAAAGGAAATAGTAATGGGAATAGAATCAAAAAATAATGGTACAAATACAAGAGAGGAAGCTATTGATAAAAAAGCACAAACAGCAGCTGAAAAATTAGCGGCAGAGACAAGAGCTAAAGCCCATAAAGCTCAGTATGGGAAATAGAATTATCCAATAATTCCAATATAAGTTTACTATGATTAGCCTATCTTAAATAAAGGCTAGTCATGAAAAGTAAAATTTATATTTCCAAAAAAATTGAAAAAAACTTAGGTTCAAGATTTAAGAAAATACTGCTTAAATATAATTATAAAGTTTCATATAAACTACTTAAAGATAATGAAACAGATATAGTTCAAATACTTCCAAATTCATCTTTAGAACATATTGATGCTACATACAATCATATAAAAACATCAGATAAAAATCTTTTAAAATGTCTAAAAGTCATAAAAAGAGTTTATTGTTTCTCTATTATAGATACAAACATCGCATATAAAGAGTTCATAAGGTCTTTTGATATTTTAAGTAAGGCATTTCTTTACATACAAATGTCAAACTATAATAAAAAATGGCAGTTGGAGTTTACTTCTGTAGAGGAGATGATAGAATCATATAAAGGTGATACTCAATTTACCAACTTGCATGATGTCATAGAAACAGATGATGGGGTTGGAATTTCAGAAATTGTGGAACTATTTTTAGAATATACAGATAAGATTTTTTTTAAAAATAAGAAGAAAACATCGAAAAATAGTACTCTTGTAAATATTGCTGAAAGTATAGCCTTTGATTGGCAGAACACAGAGCTAGAAGATAATGAAAATCTTACATACAAATTAAAATATAATCAAGAAGATGATTGGTATGTGCTTACTGATTTATTTATTTCTCTTAATTTAAACAAAGAAAAAAAACAACAATTTGAAGAGTTGCTTGCCAATAGCCTTAGTTTAAATTATGAAGAAAAAATGGGAGTCATAAAAGCTCTGCCTACACTGAGTGAGTTTCAAATAGATGAACTCATGAAAGTATGGATAAGTGAAGATATAAAATTTCATCAACTTGCAGAAAAACATCCTCAAGATATTCGAAAACTCAAAAATAAATGCACAGAAGAATGGATCAGTATAAAACATAAAACATTAACAGATTCTCTACCTTCTCCCAGAAAAATTTTTACTGATTTGAAAGAATTGATTAAAGGACAAGATTATGTACTTAAAGCACTTTCTACTATATTACATTATCAACAAGAGATAAAATATAGTCAAAATAATACCTTAGAACCTTTAGGGCCCATACTTCTTGCCGGTCCAACAGGAAGTGGAAAGTCTTTTATGGTCAAAAATAGTGCAAATTTAGTCAATATACCATATGTACATGTTGATTCAAGTTCATTAGTAAGTGAAGGTATTAAAGGATATAGTTTAAATGATGTTTTTAAAGATGTTCTTAGAGAAAGTGAATTTAATATAAAAAGAGCAGAAAGTGCTATTGTATTTTTCGATGAATTTGATAAGTTGTTATTGCACCATGATGGTATTGCAATTATCAATCAAATCTTAAGAGTTGTAGAAGGGCATAAAGTACCTATTACAAAATCTTTTGATGAGAGCAGAGAATTTAATGATATTCTTTCATTAGATACAAATCGTATATTATTTATATTTGGTGGTTCATTTGAACATATCTTAGAAAATAAACGACAAAATAGTTCAGGCTTCTTGCAGCAAGAACTTGCTTATAAAGATTTAACTTTAAAAGATTTAGAGAAATCAGGTTTGAAAAAAGAGTTACTAGGAAGAATAAAAAAAATATTTATGTTAAATCCTCTTAATGAAAAAGAGTATTTAAATATACTTAAAACAGGTATGAAGTCACCGATTAAAAATTATACAGAATTATTAAAATTAACACATGGAAAAGATATTACTGTAGATGATAATGTATTAAAAGATATAGCAAAAAAAGCTGCTAAACTAGACTATGGTGCAAGAGGTTTACAGCAAATTGTATATGAATTGTTTGAAGAAATACTTTTTGAAGCATCTAACTTAGATGATACATATAGAATAACTATGGAAAATATAGATGAAAGATATTATAATGTTTAGAAGTATTTTAATCTATATTTTAAGTAGTCTATTCCTTGTATCATGTAGTCATATTTCATTATATTCGATGCACAAAAATGAAAATGTAATTATTGATAGAAATGCTAAAATTGTGGCTATTTATGATAAATCTATTCAAAAATATCATTATTCATATAAAAAAATAGCTTCTCAAACATTAGTTTCAATGGCAAGAACAACTAAAAACAAGAGTTTGAAGTTAACAATAGATATAGAACTTCAAAAATACATATCTTCTCTTCTTAAAGATTTATCAGGTTCCGTCATTGTAATGAATGTTAATGGAGAGATACTCTCTATGAGTAATTTTCCTGAGTATGATGCAAATATTTTTACAGATGGTATTTCTAGGAAAAGGTGGAAAGTTCTTGTTGAAGATCCAAGAAAACCATTTACAAATAAAAATATAAATGTTCTTTATCCCCCTGGCTCAACTATTGCACCTGCTTTAGGGTTACATTATATATCTTCACAAAAACTAAAGAAAGACTTCCATGTTAACTGTGAATCATCATTTAAAGTAGGTAAGCATACTTTTGTATGCCGTACTAAACATGGGACAACATATATTACAAAAGCTATTCGAGAGGGATGTAATGATTATTTTTATAAAGGTGCTGCTACATTAGGTATAACAGATATAAGTAAAACACTTAAACGATATGGACTTGGTAAACAAACAGGTGTAGATTTACCAAGAGAGTTTCATGGACTTGTTCCATCAAAAGAGTGGAAAAAAAAGAAGTATAATAAGCCTTGGTATATAGGTGAGACTCTTAATACTTCTATAGGGCAAGGGGAACTTTTAGTAACTCCACTTCAGATGACACAGCTTATAGCTCTCATTGCTACAGGAAAACTGCCTACTCCTCATTTAGTTCAAAAAATAGCTGTTTTAAAAGATGTCTTGAATGCAAAAGAGCTAGACAATCTTCCTATTATTCAAAAAGCAATGTATGAAGTGTGTAATCATCCAAAAGGAAAACTAACACCATATATGAACTCAAGGATAAAGGTTGCTGCTGAACAAGGTTTTTCACAAACAATGAAAGAAAAGCCACATTCATGGGTTGTGAGTTACGCTCCTTATACAAAGCCTCAGTACATCGTAACAGTATTTATAGAATATGATGAAAGTTCAGGTATTGAGGGAGCAAAAATAGTCTCTAAGATTTATGATAAACTTATGAAATTGAACTATATTAAAGGTGAAAAATGAAAACAATTATCTCTACGGCAGTATTACTATCAGTTGTATATTTATACTTAATATATAGTATCTCTCCTCAATGGAGCAGCCTATTTGGTTTTTCGGATGCAATGCATTTGTTAAAAAATCAGTTTATATATCTGTTGCTAGGATTTGGGATATTAGTCCTTGTGCTGAAGTTAAAATCACCATCATGGTTTGATAAGATAGGATTATCCATTTTTATGCTCTCTATTATTATGTTAGTGAGTATGTTTTTTTTACCAACATCTTTAGCCCCTCAAATAGATTCAAAAATAATCTATCTTGTTTTAGGTGGAGTGCATATTTATCCAATGCTTTTTTTCACATTTGGTATGCTTTGGTTTATAAACTATATACATAATTCTCAAAATGCTAAAAACTTTAGCTTGATTGTCATTGGGCTTATGCTATTAAGTGGATTTTTTACTCTCTCCTTTCATGATTACGGGATGTTTTTACTTTTAGAAATAGTATTAATATTTTTGTTATTTTATATCAATGGTTTTAGTAAGTATTTTGTAGGGAGTAGTATAGGTGTTATTGTTGCAATTGCAACCTTTATTGTAACAGCACCACACCGACTATCAAGACTACAAAGTTGGTTAGCTTCTTCAGATGTAGTAGTTATACAAAACCCTTTGGATTTGGGAAGCTTATCATTACTTACTAAGTATTTTGGCACTATCCCATTAGTGCTTCTAGTAGTACTTTTCTCATTTTTTATCTATCAAATTATGAAGCAAGTTTCTTTTAATGAAAGGTATAGATTATTTAATGCAGGTATCGTTGCATCTTTTACAATATCTTTAGTACTTAATCTTCTAAATATTTTTGGACTTTTACTAGTATCTCCACCACCATTATATTTCTTTGATTATGGACTTTCAATCACCGTTGTCTCTTACTTGATGATCGGTATGTTAGGAGGATAACAATGTCAAATATACATAAGATAGTTCTGAGTGTTTTAGGTACTTCTCTGTTTTTTATAACATTAATGTATGCAAATGTAGATATGAAAACTAAAAGTGATATTATAAAAGTTCGTGGAAAAATAATAACTGATGATAATATAACAGTTGCAAACACACAAAAAGTTTATAAATTGACTTTTCTAGGAGACCTTTATGATAAAAGAAGAATTGTAAAACTATTAAATGAGATAAACAGAGAAATTCCTATAGATATACAAAGCACATTAAAAAGATACTTGAGGGATAGGGATGAAAAATATAAAGTTATTTTATATGGACTAACAAAAAATGATGTGGAGAAAATTCAAAAGATTTTAGATAGTAAAGGAAGTAAAGGATTTTCTTTTGTATTGAGCGGTGAGCGAAGAATTTACCCTTATGGATATTTTTTAACACCAGTTTTAGGTTATAACAAAAAGCAAATAGATACAACAACTAATTTTACTTATTTAGAGGGAGTTACTGGAGTAGAAAAAGAGTATAACAGGGTACTAGCAGATACTCCACTTGTAAGAGCAAAAGATGTTCACTTAAGTATAGATTTTAAAAGACAAAGAAGTTTAGAAAAGGAGGTGTATGAGTTAAAAGCTCTTTATGATGCAAAAGAAGTCATCTCAGTAGTGATGGATGATACTTTTCACATAAAGGCTTTTGCCTCAAGTAATTGCTACAAGCCCAATGATATACATCGTAAAGATTTTACTAACCTTGATGTTCATGCTATACAGTATCTTTTTGCACCGAATGAGTTTACTGCTCTTATGGAAGATACTGTATTTTACTTAAATGCTAAAAATCCAGAGTATCATATACATGTAAACTTAGAACACATTAAGCCAAGTGGTATAGACTTATCGTATGAAAGAGTATATAAAAATAAACTAAACTTTATGCAACTTGTTGAAGCATATAGTCCATTTTATATGGGTGGGTACGTAGGAAGTCCTAAGCTAGTAAAAACACAAGAAACGGACAAGAAGCAGATAATTTCTCAAGAACTAGCTCAAAATCTAAAGAAAAAAGCAGATATGTTTTTTAGTACTATGCCAGGAAAGAGAGTTACCTTAGAATTTGAAGATAATAATATTTCAGCAGATATCTATATGAAAAGTTTTGTGCAAGAGAATCAACACTATATGAAAGCATATTTTACCATCTACAAAGAAGAAAAAAATCCTTTTGATGTTGTAGTGAAGTCAGAAGCAAGTAGCTCACATCAATATATTGAGGCTACAATTTACTCAAAAAAAGATAATCATAAAATAGGAAAAGTACTTCAACCTATAAATATGTACCAAGCAAACAGACGCAAAGATAGTGAAAGAGATATAGTTAGCGTATATAAATCAAGTAATGGAAAATATTACATAGATACTATCACAACAAAAGGAGCACCAAGCGCCTCTTGTAATGCTTGTCAAACATATAATGTTGAGACTTTTGAGGTGACTGAAAATAAATTAATATCAAAAGGCTTAAGAAGTTTTGACACAGATAGTTATACTCCATATAATGGTAAGAAATAATGAAAAAAACATACATCATAGGTGATGTCCATGGAGAGTATGAAACACTCTTAGCATTAGTATCTAAACTCCCAAAAGATGCAGAGATTATTTTCGTGGGTGATTTGATAGATAGAGGTGCTAAGTCTAAAGAGATTATAGAGTTTGTACGAAAAAATAACCATAGATGTGTTCTTGGAAACCATGAGCAGTTAATGATTGACTATGGAACTAGTTTTACAAAAACATATCCAAACTCTACAAATCCTAGCTTTTTACATAGTTGGTATAACAACGGTGGTGATGCTACACTTTTCTCGTATGGGCTTTTAAAGTATGATAGAAAAGAGGGGATGAGTTGCATAGAAAATTCGGCAGCAATGGAACAGTTTTTAGATGGCATAGAGTGGCTTAAATCTCTACCTCTTTATATAGAACTTCCACAAACCATAAATAATAAACCTGTTGTGATTTCTCATGCACCATGTGCTGATGTCTGGCAACATCATGACAACCCAGATGCATTAGAAACTTTTAGAGAATATGCACTATGGCATAGACGAGATCCAAAACCAGAGAGTGAGATATATAATATTTTTGGACATACCCCTGTAGAGTTTGGTGTAGAGATAGAAGAACACTTTGCTAATGTAGATACAGGATGCTACATTAAAAAACATGGGTATAATGAATTAAGTGCTTTTTGTGTTGAGACACAAGAAGTTGTGAGTGTGAGTAGGGTAGGCTGATGGACTTAAACAATAACTGCTGTACGACACATAAACTTCAAAAAGTAAAAGAACTTTACATCTCAAATGTAGATGAATTTATACTCTACAAATGCCCTAATTGTCAATCTGACTGGCTTTACAGAAAAATAGAGAGAAGTTGGATGAATAATCTTAGGTTTAAAGAGCATGAGTATGAGGCTTGGTATATAAAAATAGCTCCAGTTGATTTAGAAAAAGTACTGTGTTTGGAGTTTGATAAAATACTTTTTAATGGTCATTTTGTTTATGTGTCTACAGAGGGTAAGCTACCACAGTTGAAGATTGTTGAATGATAGATTTAAAAGAAAGAAAGTTCCTACAAAGCACTATTTTGTAATTGATTGCTATGGTTTACAATGATAGTGCGAGAAGATTTGAGAAATGTTTGAAAATAATTGTTGTTTCAACTTGTTTTACATTGATAAAATATAAAATTAGTTTTATTAGGGAGTTTTATGAAGTTTTTATATATATTATTATTTTTAGTATCAGCCTTGAATGCTGACCCAGACTTTAGCTGTAGACAAGCTGGAGAATTAGCCCCAGAATGGACATGTAATATGTCAAAAATTGGCTATGTTGCACAAGTTGGTGTAGGTGATAGTTTAAAGCATGCGAAACGAGCAGCTCACAAAACTTTAGCAAAACAGGCACATAGAAAAAATAAAGATTTTGGACTAAAGATAAATAAACTTTTGCGAAAAGCAAAACTATTAGAATCTTGGAAAAATCCATCTACTCATGATTATTATGTATTGATTGGTATAGATGATAGTGAATATAACAAGCTTTTAAAAAGTATACAAAATCAAACTTATTCTTTAAGTATATTAACCCAAAGAAATGCAAAAATAGAGGTACTAAATATAAAACAAAAGTATAAATATGGAATAAAACTTCCAAAAGGTACTTACAAAATTAAAATCTCTAAAAAAGGCTATAAGCCTTTATATGAAACTATTACTTTAGACAGTAATACTAAAATAGTACGAAAAAGTTTGACAAAAAATGTTATTGCTAAATCAAAAATAGTAGATTCTAGTAAGAATGATATAATATTTGAGAAAAAAGGTTTTTTTAGTTTTCATGATTCTTCTGTGAAAAAGATATCTTTAGCAGAATTTATAACAGATTTTTATGATAAAAAAACTACAATTAGTTTAATTGAAGAAAAAGATAAAATAAAGTTTGATAGTAAGAATGGTGATGGATCTGTAGCACATTTAAGTTTTGTAATAGATATGCCAGTTAAAAACTTTGCAATAGTCGGAAGAAAATTTTATTTTGGATATTATGATTATAGAGTGATAGCTTTTTTTAACCATACTCAAAATATTCAGAGTATAGATGATATTTTTTATTTTTCAACAGCCTATACATATAATCATAGTACTATATATGAGAGCTTTTCTTTAATTGTTGAAGATAAGCAAGGTAGGTTTTATATCAAGCATTTAAACTTGATACAACCAGAGTATTCATCTGAAAATAAGTCATCGCTTCGACCTAGTATTCAAAATATAAAAGCAGAAAAAATAAATATTCAAAAGAAAAATATTTTGGCTAAAGTGAAATATAAAAATGGCACTGTTATTGTGAAATTAAAACCTGCTATGCGTAAAGAATCAAGTATACGACATATTAAGGTTTTATCTCATGAAAAAATTATGTATGAGATGTATATGATTCAAGCTCCTATAGCAATGGTGAAATTTAGTTTAAAAGGTTTAAGTAAATCAGATACTCTTCAATTTATTTTAACAGATATGGAAGGTAATAGGTATAGCGATATTAAAAAAATAAAATAAGTTGTTGTTTTTTCTCGTTTCAAACATCCTCGTTTGGAATGCATATATATAACTCTCTAAATTATACTCTTTAAGAAACAAAAAGATATTATTTGGGCTTGTGGTTGTTTTGAGAGAGATGCAGATAATCCTGAACTTTGGAGAGGGGAAAATTTGCTTGGGCATATACTTATGAGTGTGAGAAAAGAGTTGTGATGAATCTAAAAGAAAGCCTTAAAAAACTTAGTATGCATCTTCCATATAAGATAGGAAAACCTCACTATATCTCAAAGATTCCTACAAAACAAGATTTTCAAAAGATTCTTATCTACCGAGTTCTATTTTTTGTACTCTTTTGGTTCGTATTTTTTCTTATGTATGACTATACACAGGAGTCGTTTCACTCTGCACAGTATAAAATAATGAATGATGGCAGGATAATAGATATGACATATAGTCTGTTTATTTTGTACCTTTTTATCGCTTTAGCATCGTTTATAAAGTTGTTTACATGTTCTTTTAAACTTTATATTGTTGGTGATAAAGGGTGTGTAGTTTATAAATTTAAAACCTCAAAATACTATACCACAAAACAAAAACTGTTTAGTGATAATAACTTTAGGCTTAATGATACTTTAGAAGAGTTTGAAAATGAAGAGTATCAAGAGATAGTAGCTAAAATGTATGACTATTTTAAAATAAGAAGAAAAAAATGACACAAAAATTACAAATCATAAGAGAGTGGGCAGAAAAGCATAAAATTCATATAGCAGACTATACAGATAAAAAATTGCTTGAAGATACTTGGTTTAGTTTTTCAAACAACTACAAGATAGAGTATATCCCACAAGAGATAGATGCTATGAAAAATATCAAAAGATTTTGGCTACAAAATGTAGGTCTAAAATCACTTCCAGATACCTTTTGTAACATAAAAACTCTAGATGATCTGAGTGTAGATAGAAATGAATTAACTTCTCTTCCTCCTTGCCTTGGTGAACTTAGAAAACTTACTTATCTTGATGTAGGAGATAATCAGCTTACTGAACTACCAAAAAGCATAGAAAGACTCAAACACTTAGTGATGTTAAGAGCAGATAACAACAAGCTAACTCATCTCCCTCAAAACATAGGAAAACTTAAAAATATGGATAGGTTGTTTCTATCTAATAATCCTATAAGTGAACTTCCTGAATCCTTACAAGAGTGTCGTTCACTGGAAATTCTTGACCTAAGAGGTACAAATATAACCACACCTCCAAAATGGCTAGAGGAGATGCCATCACTTAAAAGGGTAGATGGATTTAACATTACACTCCATTTTCAAAGAGTTCTTAAAACACAAGAATATGGAGCGATGCAGATAAAGTTTCGTGAACTCTTTGACCAAGATATGACACAAGAACAGATAAAGCAAAAACAAAGTGCTATTATTGGAGATGAAGTGATGCCACTTGGAAAGTTTGTTTGGAGTAAAGATGGGCTTTTTATAGAGTACTATGTACAGTGGTTGCCACATTACCGAGGTGATTCACATGGTATAATATATAAAAATGGACGACATGAAAGTTTGCCAACACTTCCACAGATGGGAAAAGTGACCGAGAGCGAGATAAAACTACGAGAACAACTGACAAAGAAAGGACTTTTTAATATATGGTAGATTTTAGATATATAAATGATTTAATACTAAAAAGAGAGGCTATGTAGATGATTATCTACATACACGGTTTTGGAAGTCATGGATATGGAAGTAAAGCAAAAATTTTTCGTGAGTATTTTAAGAGTATTGGTGAAGATTTTATAGCACCCTCTCTTTCTTATGTACCCGAACTTGCCATACAAACCTTAGAAGAGCTGATAAAGTCTTATCATGGGGAGGTTTATCTTATAGGTTCCTCTCTTGGTGGCTATTATGCTACATATCTTTCACAGATACCAGAAGTAAAAAAGCTAGTGCTAATAAACCCTGCTACTAAACCGATGCAGACACTCTCTCGTGCCTTAGGTGATGCTCCTAACTTTTATGATGATAGTTATTTTAAATGGGATAAGAGTCATCTAAAAATGTTAGAAAAATATCTGTATGAATTTTCTAATAGAACTTTAGAACTAGAGAAGTTTTTTGTTTTGCTTCAAAAAGGTGATGAGCTTTTAGACTACAGTGATGCAATTGTAAAATATGATGGAGCAAAACAGATAGTTGAAGATGGTGGTAGTCATAGTTTTGATGGAATTAAGCGACACTTTGAAAATATACGAGCATTTTTTGCAGTTGGTAACCACTTTAAACATACTACAAAAGTAAAAGGTGTCGGCTTTGAACTTGATGAGTTAGCTCAACGCACAGGAGATTTGTATTATGATGATTTGGCTCTGTTTTTAGAGGAGTTGGCTACAAAGATTAACTCTGATGCTTTGGCAGATAAAGCAAGAGGAAGAGTAAAACTTGCTCAAAATTTATCTCAGTCAGCTTTATTACTTCAAGATAGTGCAAAAGAGATAAATAGTGCTTGGGATAAATGTAGAGTACATACTGTTGAATGGATGAAAAAAAATGGATACAATAAAACAAATAAAGGATGAAAAATGAAGAGCTGGTATATAAATGATATAAAAAATGTAAAAGTTATAGAAGTATATGAAATTAATGATAACTTTGAAATACTCTACTTAAAAGATGGTTTAAAAAAATCTCTCTCTATTTCTCATCAATGCAATTTTGGTCGGTGTTTGTTTGAGCTTAGTGGTATAGCCTTACCTATGACTAATAATTGGGGAAAGAAAACTCTCACTAAAAGATTAGTAGATATAGATATGCTACTAGAGATTAAACTGTTTGTAAAACCTCTTGAAAATGGTACATATCAAGATTTACAAATCATCTATAAAAACAAGAAAGGTCAGACTTGTAATTATCTACTCAACTCTGCACCTGATGAAGAAGAAGTACATAGGCTTGATGTATATGCAAACAGAGATTCTAAACTTAAAAAAATAGAGTTTGATGATAGCACATTTCCAAAAGAGCTGTATAGTACAAAAATCTACAAAGACACTCTAGCCTTTGCCCTTAAAGCCCATAAAGAGCAAAAAACACCAGAGGGTTTGCCATACTCTTTTCATATCGTAAGTGTTGCCAATGAGATAATAAACTCACTCTCAATGCATACAATAAGTTATGATGAAGCAAATGTGGCTATCGCCTGTGCATTGTTACATGATGTTAATGAAGATACAGATGATGAAGTAAGCAAGAACACTATAGAGTTTCCAAGTCAAAATGTTGATGTAGTAACAAGTGGTGTAGCAGCACTTACAAAAGATGAAACACTCCCTTCAAAACAAAAGCAGATGAAAGATAGCCTTACTAGACTAAAACGGATGCCAAACTGTGTACAGATGGTAAAACTTGCCGACCGCATTACAAACCTTGATCCTGCACCTCTTTTCTGGAACAAAGCAAAACGCGAGTCTTATGTAAAAGAAGCAAAGATGATACATGAAGCACTCAAAGACTCAAATCCATACTTAGCAGAGAAGCTTCAAAATAAGATAGATACTTATGTAACTGATTATGTACTTGACCTTTTTGGTATGAGGATGGACGATAGGTATGTACGATTTATGGCAGCAGAAAAACAGTTTATTTTAGATAAAAAACATGATAAATATCTACAAACTTTTAAAGCAGTCAATAGACTTAATGAGTACCTTTTAAAAACATACGATTTAGAACTTTTTAGACGCTGGAGAAATACAGATGAGTTTTTACTCAAAAGATATAACAGTAGAGTAGGGGTAGATTATATTGTAGAAGTTTTAAACAAAAAAGATTTACTAGACTTAAATAAACACACAGATGATCAAATTGCTAAATATATGACTACTATTTATGAGGGTGAAGAGGTTATAGTTTTGAGTGCTATAAGATGAGTGAAAGAAGAGCTAAAGTTTTATCTGCAATATTTCTATTGATAGTTATTAGTACTATTCTTAAAACTTTACAATATTTTGGATATGACTCAGAGCCAGATAGAACGAGAGGCTTGAAGTATCAATTGGAAAAAGAAAACCAACTCTATTGTGATCAACTAACCGATCAAATAGTAAGGAAGGTTGTAAAATAATATGAGTAAATATAAGTTAAGCAACAAATATTTAGCCATTAAACAGGCTCTTGCATTTTGTGTAGATTTAGCTCTTGTTTCACTTCCTTTACTCATTGCTCCAAGTCTTGAGATATTGCCACTTTTTGCACTACTTTGGTACCTATATATCCCTTTGATGGAGTACTATAAGTCACAAACTTTTGGGATGATGCTTTTTGGGACTCGTATAGTAAATAGTAATGATATGCAGAGTCACATTGCTTTAGGTACTGCGTTTAGAAGACAGTTAGCTCGTGTAAGTATGATGTGGGGAGTTGTTGGATGGCTCTTTTTATTTGTTGGTAAACAGTATATTGCAGATTATGCCATCGTAGATAAAAACTACTCTTCCATACAAACTGGTGAAGATGGATGGGTAAAAGTACATGCTCAAAACCAATACAAAGTTATCTTTTTTGTGCTATTTTTGATGATGATATTCTCCTATTTGAAAGTTGTTATGTGATGCGTTTTAAAAATTTATTTACAAAAAGTACACTTAAATATATACGAGGCGATAAGTTTTTTACTTACAATGATGATGAGAGAATAGAGTTTTCAGAGATTAAAAATATAAGTAGTAAAACGACAGCCGAATATAAAAACTCTGTCTATCTTCAAAGAGAGTTAGTAGTGGAGTTGGAGTTTTCAGAGGGTGGACTGCGTTTAAATGCCAACACAAAAAATATAGAGCAGTTTAAGCTCCTTGGTGAGCTGGTAGATGATATAAAAAGATTTCTTTTCGTTGCACCTCAGGAGAGGTGGAACGAGGGAAATTTAGAGCAAAAACCAAACAGATGGAAGTATCTATGGGGTGTAGTTATATTCTTTGGTATCAACGGACTGAGTGAGATACTCTTTAATGTTTCTTTCTTTAAGCATACACAACCTTTTGAGGTTATCTCTTTGCTAGCTGGAATGATGCTTGGCATATGGATAATGACAGCTCCAATATACTTTTTACTACATAAACTCAATGAACGAAAAGTACAACGAGAGAATGATTTTCTAGCAGGGAGAGGGTCTAGTGTAAAAGATATTGATTTTACAAGCTTTTTGCTAGTTATTTTAGTTGGAATCTTGGTCTATATGCTTTATACGGAGTTTGTGCAATGATAGAGATAAATCAACTTTTTTACTATGTAGTACTTTACACACCTTTAGTTATTTTGCTACTAAGTAAAACAAAGTATGTCCAAGTTATTTTAAAAAAATCAGATATTTTAGATAAGTATTTAAAATCTGAAAATTTAAGAGATACATGGAAAAAAGTCTTGGTTTCTTGGCTTGCAATTGCTGTGATTATGTACTTTGTTTTAGGCTTTTTTACTGCAATTTTCTCTTTATTTGGTGCATTTAGTGAACTTAGAGAATTTACCAATCCATTGTATATTGTAAATGCTTTTAGCGGACTTATTGAGATGTCACTCTTTGGTCTTATAATGTTTTCGTTCCGTTTTGTATATAGTGTTGAGGAGTGGGCTATTTATGTATTATATGTGTGGTTGATAGCTAATGTTTATAATCAACTTTTTGGTGGATTTAATCTTTTAGAAGGCATGCATTATCTTATGTTACCAACACTTTTTTACTAAGGCTTAAAATGAAAAAATTACTTATACTATTGACACTTATTATAACTCTTAATGCCAATATAATGGAAGATATAGAGAGTTTTAACAAGGTCCTAAAAGATGCAAAATCTGGGAGTAAAATGTCTCAATACGGGGTGGCATTACGCTACTGGGGTGCAAAAGGAACACAAGAAGATAAAAAAGAGGCGATATACTGGTTGAGAAAATCAGCCAAACAGGGCTATATAAAGTCGATGCTTCTTCTTGGAGAGATGTTTACTCAAGTCAAAAGCAACAAAGAGTTAGAACTCTTAGGCATACACTATTTCAAAGATTTAGCTAACTATGATAAAACATTTCCAAAGCTCTACACTAAAAATAGCCAGTACCAGTTTAAACATAGAGAAGTTGCGTTTAGTAAACTTATAGAACTCTATACAAAAGGTGGTCACTACCTTAAAGCCGATAAGCAAAAAGCAACTGAATATCTCGACGAGTATAAAAAATTTAAACTCGACTATAAGTTTTTTGATGCTCTTGAGAGAGCCAATCTTTTTTACCCAAAAGATGAGGAAGATAGAAAGATTCAAAATATTTTCATAGAGTCCATAAAAGAGGGCGAAAATGTCAATGCCACTTATGAGCAAAGTAAAGGTGTGCACTACTCACTCCTTTTTTACAGTATCATCAAAAACAATGAAGAACTTTTTGAACTTTTACTCAGTAAAGGGGCAGATATAAACTACAAAAGTGAAGATGGTAAAAATGCTTTTTATATGGCTATTTTTAGTAAAAATCTAAAGTTTGCAAAAACACTCTATGCAAAAGGTATAAAACTTGATTTTCACACAACAAAAAACAATCCTTTAATCATAGCCGCACTTGATGAGAACAAAGAGATGTTAGAGTATCTTGTAAGTATTGGTTATAACCCTAAAGAGAATATGCTCCTACAAAATAATCTCTTGGCGTTTATGTTAGATAACCCTTACCATTTAGCACATCTCATAAACTACTCCAAAAATGATATAAGTGCCCCTTTCATAGAATGGGTCATAAAAAAGTATGGTTTTGATGTCAACGGTATTGCTTCAAGAAAAAAGATACCCTACCTTTGTATAGCACTTGTGAGTGGCAGTGAAAATGCTTCTGATAAAGTAGAGGTATTACTAAAAAATGCTGCAAATCCAAATGTAAAAATCCAAGGTTGCTATCCACTCAACTTTGTAAGTATGAAAGCTTCTATGAAGAAGAAAGTAACTCTTCTTCTAAAATATGGTGCCGATAAAAACCTCAAAAACAAGTTTGGCAACACAGCCCTAGAGTTTTACAAAAAAGAGATAGAAGCTAATAATAAAGAGATAGAAAAATATAGCAACTCAAAAGAGAACAAAGTCCGTCTCATCCAAACAAAAAACAGAAACATCCAAGAGATAGTAGACAATGCATTTGGTGGTAAGCAATACCTTTATAAAGATATGGTTTATAAAAAGTATAATGAAAACTTGAAAGAGGCTTTAGAGGCTCTTGAGAATTAGTTAGGCTTGTTTAAAACTTTATCTCTATACTGTTCTATAGCCTCGTGTGACATATGTTGCATACTTTTTAGTTCTTCTTCTATATCTATGATGGGTATATACTTTTGTATAAGTTCAGTAACAAGATGAGACTGTTTTATATCTCTTTGTTTTTTCATCAGCTCTTTTCTCTCATGCTCTCCTAACCACTTTTTATAGACTGCATACTCTAGTGGGGCTATGGTTGTTACAAAAGCACATTTACCATTTTGACCTATGAGCATCTGTTTGTGTAGTTTTGAACTCTCTAGCCACTTTGTTCCTTCTATCTCTAAGTTCATAACACCACTAAAGGTGTCATTTTGCATCTCTTTTTTATATATAGGGGTGATAATCTCCACAACTATATCTTCATCATTTATAAACCTATAGGGTGCTTCTTTTGACTTTGTGAAACTTTTATCTACATCAAGCAGTATGCTTTTGAGTGTTTTTTGTGGCAGTTTTTCTGTAAGGGCAAAAGATACTTTTTTATCGCGTTTGTTGAAAACATCTATGTCAAAAGTAGCAAGATGCTCCTCCTCTATAAAAACACCACAGTAGGCTTCATAAGCATAAAGAGAGTTTGTTCCTATGATGATAATCTTCTCATCAAGTCCAAGCTCATTGATACGGCGAAAAAGATTGACGATGATATTAGGAACTCGTGAGATTTTTGTAAACTTATTTATCTTCTCATTTTTAAGAAGTAGCTCTTTACTCTGTTTGAGTGCTGTTTTGAGCTCCTTTTTCTGTCTGTTAAATGATTCATAAATAGCTAAAGTCTCTTCACTTTTTCTACCCAAAGAGACTCTTTTTTTTGTGTCCAAACACTCTTTAAAAAGGTACTCTTTGTCTTGAGCTTTATTCCATCCCATACGAAAACGAAAAGATTTGTTAAAACGCAGTTGTTTCTCAAGGTAACTTTTGTACTGCATCTCAGAGTTTATATAAGTCTTTCTTTGGTCATCACTATACTCTATAAAATAAAACTCCATAATCTCTCCATTTTTAGGGATGTATAAAAGATATTGTACTATTTTTTTAATTTTTTAGCAAAAATAGTACAATATTTATGATTTCTCGCTCCAAAGCTCCAGCTTGGGAGTGTTTATGGCAGTTTTTACTGTGTTTTGCATATGTGTATTCATATGCATTCCCAATCAGGAGATTGGGAACGAGTTAATGGGAACGAGTTATCAGGAGATTGGGAACGAGTTAAACTCCATAATCTCTCCATATTTAGGGATATATAAAAGATATTGTACTATTTTTTTAGATTTTTAGCAAAAATAGTACAATATTTATGAATTCTCGCTCCAAAGCTCCAGCTTGGGAGTGTTTATGGCAATTTTTACTGCGTTTACATATGTACCCCAAGGGCATTTCTTTCATGGTGTATTTCTAATTAGGAGACTGGGAACTAGTTATAGTAAAAATAGTTTAAGCATTGTGTTATTTTAGCTAATTATGGTTAAAATATCTCAATGATAAAAATCTTAAAAAACATACAGTATTCAAAACTCATCATAACTTTTTTTGCT
>Ga0256828_1000477_pt1 | contig 26523 bp, 23 predicted proteins | sample CV88metaG_FD_185993 | JGI IMG/M metagenome (GOLD analysis project Ga0256828, IMG submission 185993) | Hydrothermal vent microbial communities from East Pacific Rise, Pacific Ocean - CV88 | ecosystem: Environmental > Aquatic > Marine > Hydrothermal vents | place: Pacific Ocean: East Pacific Rise...
CATAAAGTTTTGAAGGTTTGTAGTGCTTTTGTATAAAGGCTATACACTCTCTTGCATCGTGTGTTTCACCACTGTGGTAGGAACGGGGAAGCTTGTTTGGTTTGCCAGAACATCCACGAAAGTGCATCAGTACAGAGTTTATGCCATTTTTATGAAGCTCTTGCATAACCCCTTGAGTATAGGGAGACTCATAAGAACCTGCTAAACCATGAAAGATAATAGCAAAGGGTGCATCTTTTTTGTGTGTCATATAAAAGTAGCATTCAAGTTCATCCCCATCACTAAGCTCAAGGGTATGTACCTCATACGGGATAGGAATCTTTTTACGAAAGAGTGTTGCATAAACAGTTTGTATATGTTTGTTTTTAAGTATAAAAGATGGATTGAAATTCATGTGAATATCTTATCAAAGTTTAACGAACATATGGCTATAATTGTAAACATTTTATACTAAGAAACGGAGCGCCACTACTATGCAAAGAAAACAGATTTATAATCCAGATTCAACTGAAAATGTGAATGACAGGAAAGTTTTTGGTGGTGATCCAACAGGAATATTTGAGTTAAACAATATCAAGTATCAGTGGGCATATAATCTTTGGGAGATGATGTTAAACAACACATGGTTTCCAAAAGAGGTTGATATGACTCGTGATGTGAATGACTATAAAAACCTGACAGATGCTGAAAAAACAGCGTATGATAAAGCACTTTCTCAGCTGATTTTTATGGATTCACTCCAAACAAACAATCTTATAGATAATATAAACCCTTATATCACTGCACCAGAGATTAACCTTGTTTTAGTGCGTCAAAGTTATGAAGAAGCACTCCATTCACAAAGTTATGCTGTCATGGTTGATAGTATCTCAACAAATTCAGCAGAGATCTATGATTTATGGCGTCGTGATATGATGCTAAAACATAAAAATGATGTTATTGCGTCTGTATACCAAGAGCTTGCAGCAAACCCAAGTGATGAAAACTTTGTAAAAGCATGTTTTGCAAACCAAATTTTAGAAGGTATCTACTTTTATAGTGGTTTTACATATATCTATACACTTGCTCGTGCTGGAAAGATGCTTGGAAGTGCACAGATGATTCGTTTTATTCAGCGTGATGAGGTGACACACCTTGTACTTTTTCAAAATCTTATCAACACTCTTAGAAAAGAGCGTCCAGACCTTTTTACAGAGCAACTCAAGCAAGATGTGTACGATATGTTCCGTCAGGCTGTAGAGTTAGAAAGTGGTTGGGGTAAGTACATCACACAAGGGCAGATTTTAGGTCTTACTGATGCTATTGTTGAGCAGTATATTCAGTATCTTGCTGATGATAGACTCGTTTCTGTTGGTTTTGAGAAAATTTATAATGTAGCAAACCCTATTAAATGGGTGGATGACTTTGCAAAATTTAATGACCAAAAAACAAACTTTTTTGAAGGAAATGTAGTCAACTACTCTAAAGGTAGTCTCTCTTTTGATGATGATTTTTAATTAGAACATCACGATGGCTCTTCATAAAAATATTTTAGAGATTATACAGGTGCAAAACTCTTGTAAAGGGGTGATGCAAGAGCTGTATAATTTTGATACCCGTCCCAATGATACCCTGCGTCAAAGTTATAAAAATGCTAAAATTGATGAAGCAATTCGTCTTGATATACTTGAATATGACAGTTATGATGATGTGTTATCACTTTCTGCTGATACATACGAATACTATAAAACCCGTTTAGGGCATAATAACGAAACGACCATTCATACCATCGATGATAAACTGCATAAACTTACCATTGAACTTAACTACTATAATACTCGTTTAGCTTCTTATGAAACACCCGAAAAAGAGATACGCTCCATTACCAAACTTTTAAATCAAATCCCCTCTTTGTTACGTTATAACTTTTATACTATCTCTTCAAACTCTATTTTTGCTTTTAAAAATGAGCCAAATTTCGAGATAAAAATGGAAAAACTTACTATCTCTAAAGGTGAAATTGAACAGTTGATTGAAGCATCTCAAAAAATCTACTCTTTTTTGCAGGAGAATCATGCTATTTTTAAATCGATGAAGCATCAGCGTATCAACTTTTTGATTTTAAAAATTAAAAAGAGTATGGTGGAGCTTGAAATCTCTTTTAGACTTTTATATGAAGAGATAAAAAACTTTATCAACAAGTCGATTAAAGATGGTGCTTTTATCAAAAAACTGCAACGATTACGGGAGTTAAAAGCACAAAACCTTCTTTTGCAAAAGACAGATATTGAAGAAAAAATAGCCCATCAAAAGGCAATAAGTACTCCAATACGCGATAAAAAGATTCATCCTGATGATAGAATTTTTGATTATATTGATACGATAGAGAGTATCATAACACAAAGAAAAATCAAACTACAAGATACGAAAGCACAAACGCCACTCTCTTATGACATTACTAAAGAAGAGTCTATACAAAAGGTTCTTTACAACTACCCAAAACTCCATAAAGCATTTTTAGCCCAAGAGGATGATTTAGCTACTTTTTTAAATAAGAGTATTGAAGATAGTTCAAAAATACTTGGAATTTTTATACGGTTGTTAAAAAACTATTTTAGAGCGTATGAAGTAGATGATAGTGTTTTTATTGTGATAGATGAAAGAAAATATGTACAGGTAAGGAAAAAATAATGCTCATAGATATAAAAGAGTTACTCCCTCAGCACCTCCAAAAGATATACCAGCTTATTTTGCGTGGTGAGTTTATTAATGAAAACAGTATGAAAAAAGGCAATAATGAAATCTATGAAGCTATTATGAGTAAAGAGGCTGAAGTGCGTGAGTATTTTGGTGCAATAGGATACATACTTATGAAGCGTGAGGGGTATTTTTATTTTGCACATGATGATGCACCAAACAGTGTTGCAGCCCTTGAAAAAATGGTAGATTACATTGATATAGCAAGTTTTTTAAAGATGCTCGATAGTAATTTTTCTGTAGGGTATATGTTTCGTTTGGAGAGTATTGAAAATCTTTTAAATGCAAATATTGAGCTTCAAGAGATTGTACGACAGATGAAAGGGATTCACGCCTCTTCTAACAGAGAATCTATCGAAAAAATAGTGGAGCGACTCAAAAAAGATGGTTTTATAGAGGAGATTAACCAAGCTAACGGTGAGTATCTTGTGTTAAACTCGTATGATTATATTGAGGCATTTTTAAATGAGGTGGAAGTGTATGAGTAGAGATGGATTAAAAAAAATATATCTGATTAAAAGTGCTGGGTATGAGTTTGCAGAGATAGATCTACACGATAACACTTTACTTTTAGGGGAGAGTGGTGTAGGAAAAACAACGCTTATGCGTGCTGTATTGTTTTTTTATACAATGGATTACAGTGATAGTGTTTTAAACCTGACATCAGACACAAAAAAATCGTTTAATGATTGGTATTTTAAAGAGCATAACTCCCATATAGTCTATGAGTATACACGCCACGAGAATCGTTTTTTACTTGTTGTGAGCAAAACCTCAAAACTCCATTACACTTTTATTGATGTGAGTAACACAACACTGAGTGTTACCGATATTTTCATAGATGGAAATCAACCCGTTGATTTTGAGACATTGCAAGAAAATATTCAAAAAAATCTCCTTGTAAGTATGAGTACAACACTCAAAGAGCGTTATATCAATACACTGCATAAAAGAGATATCTTTGGTAAAAAAATAAAACAGGAAACAGCTGTTGATTTCACCCTTTTTGAAGATATAAAATCTCGTAAAGAGTTTGCCCGTACCCTTTCCAATATTTTTGCATCCTCCTCTATCCGTTCTACAAATATTAAAAAAACAATAGTTACACTCATAGATAACTCGACAGCACAAATAGCACTCTACGATATACGCACAAATCTCAATAAATTTGCTTTAGAGAAAAAAGAGATAGAGAAGTTTGAGAAAAAAATTCCACTTATTGAGGAGTTGGCACAAGAGTATACTCGCTACAAAGAGCATAAAAAAGAGTTTAAATACCTTGCAAACAAAGTGGAGTATATCCATCAGCACACCACCTATAAACTTCAAGAGATAGAAACAAAACTTACACAACTTGAGGAGCAAAAAAATGAATCTCTTCAAAAATACAGTTTTGAAAAGAAGTATAAAGAGGAGCAAAAAAGTAAGCAAAAAACAGCACTTGATTTGGCATTAAACGAGGTTCGTCGCCTTGAGGAAAAAGAGCGTGAGTTTGAGAAAAAAAATATTGTCTATCTTTTACAAGAGTATAACAATGAGGGTGATTATAAAGCACAAATGCTCTCTCTCAAAGAGCGTTATGAGGCATTGACTTCAAATGTTCAGGAGATAGAAAATGCTTACAAAAAAATCTTTTTCACTTTAGAACAAAATTATGAAAAAAATAGATTTTCTCAAGAACAGCAGTTTCAAAAGCAAAAAAGTTCACTAGAGAGTGAAATAAATACACTTATTCAAAACAAACATACAAAAATAGAGCAGGTAACACACTCAGATACTCAAGAGAAACGACGCTTAGAGGAGAAGGCAAAACAACTCACTCAAGAGTACAACAATCTTAAAGTCAAACAAGGCGAGTTAAAACATTTTCCTTTTAATCAAGAGAAGATAGCCAAAGCACAAACAACCATTGAGCACTATACACAAGAGATAGCGACACTTACAGCAACATTGACACAAAACAGGTTAGATATACAAGAGGTGGAGCAAGAGATTGCAAATATAAAAAGAGACCTTGAAGAGCGTATGGCAAAGCTTAATGAAAAAGCAAATGCCACAAAGCAAAAACTTTTAGCAACGAAGCAAGATATAGAACAAAAACTTGATTTTGAGAGTCCTAATCTTTATGGATATTTACATAGAAATGATGTGAAAAACAAAGAGAAGATAGTGACCTATCTTAAAGATGAAATTTTGTTTGCACATAAAGATTTTGAGGTGCAAGAGGGGAGTGATGCAGACTCTATTTTTGGCTTACATGTAAGCTTTGATGAGGAGTTTGCCAATGACTATAAACAAGAACAATTACTTCAAGCGCTTACGCGTGTAAAAGAGGAGATAAAAACCCTCAACAAACAAACGCAAAAAGAGAAACATACCCTAGAAGATAAAGCCTCTTTACAAACAAAAGAGAAAAACAGACAGCGTACAGTACTTTATAAAGCAAAAGAGCAGTATGAGGGGCAACTTAAAAACTATACAGCATACAAACAACAAGCACAGATAGATTTACAAGAGGCAAAACAAGAGGCACAAACTCTAAGAACACAGGAAAATACAAAGCTCAATGAATCGCTTATAAAACTTGAAGCATCGCAAAACAAGTTACAAGAGGAGATAGAGGCTCTTGAAAAAACAATAGCACAAAAAACGATACAGATTGAGCAAAATATACAAGAGCGTATAGCACACCATAAAGAGCGTATCAAAGAGCTTGAAAAAGAGCTGCAACATAAACTGCAAGAGTTGCAAGAGGCGTTTGAGAAACAAAAGCAGGAGTATGAGCAAGAGAAGCTAGAAGCTCTTGAAAAGCAGGGTATAGATGAGCGTGTTTTATCACAATTGCTTGAGCAAGAAAAAGCACTCACTCAAAAACTCAAAGCTATAGAGAAAAGTAAGGCAACGGTATTACTTTACTTGGAACTAGAAAAAGAGTTTCAAAAGCTCCCTCACAAAAAAGAGGAGATAGCAACACTCCAACATACTTATGATGAGGTATGTAGTGATTTAGAGAGATTAGAGTATCTGTTTAAAGAGGATATGCAAAAACTTGATGTTGCATTTCAAAAACATAAAGAGGTGCAACTCAATTTAGAGAAGTTTGCTAAAGAGTATAAAAGAAAAATAGCAACACAACCCATCTCTGAGTCTATACAAAACAATATTGTTCTTGATTTTAGTGTTGCTATAGAGCGTGTAGATGCTGAAGATATTCTTGAACTTGTTGCTCTTTTTGAGAGTATAAAAGGGAATGAAGCTGAGATAAAAGCACTTGTCCTTCGTGCCTTAAAAGACTTGAAGTTTGACAATATTTTTAAAATTGAGATACCAAGAGACTTTTTAGAAGATGTAGCGTATGCAAAAACAGCAAAAGAGTTGATAGAGTATATACAAAAAGACAAACTCACTCCTTTAAAAGATGCTCTTTCTGAACAGTTTAAAGGGGAGATTCGTAAAATCACAAAAGAGTTGGCACTTTTTGAAGAGGCACTTCTTGACATCGAAGCACAAATAAAATTTCTTGGCAACACTATACGAAAAGCAGTACAAACATTTAATGTGATAGATAGTATACAGATTCAATCTAAAGGTGCAAATAACAATTTACTTGAGAGTTTGCAATCTTTGGCAGAGTTCTATGATGCACACAGTGAACATTTTTTAAATGGACTTTTTCAAGAAAATATGCAAGAAACACATAAAGTGAAAGAGAAACTTGATTCTAAAGTGATGGAGTTGGTAGAGCTTCTAAACACTTCAAAAGAATCTCTGACTTTAGAAGATGGGTTTGTTTTAGAGTTTAAAGTGGTTGAGAAGGGTAATAACCTTACTTGGCGTCAAAACATAGATGATATAGGTTCTAATGGTACCTCTACACTTGTAAAAAGTATTATTAACATTGCGATGTTACAGATGGTGAGTAAAAATATTATCAAAGAGAGTGAGATTTTGGCTCACTGTATTTTAGATGAAATCGGTACTATCTCAACAGATTACTTTAGAGAGCTCAAAGAGTTTGTAAACCGTAGTGGTTTTGTCTTTTTAAATGGTATGCCTATCGAAGATGATATGCTTATTTCGATGTACCCTACCATCTATGTTGGGCAAAATTATGGAAGCTATTCGAAGATGGTTTTAGCATCAAAACTTGAGATGTAATGTCCTTACATGTAAAGATAAACAAACAAGATTTTTTAAACTTAAAAACCCTTCTTCAAGAGGGGCGTATCACTGAGGGAAAGTTTAAAAACAAAGAGATAGTCACAGCACTCAAACATAACAGAAGTGTTATAGGTGGTAAAAGAGGTGTCAAAGTAAGGTACATTGAACTCTTTAAACCTGAAAATATTTTCCAATTTTTACGCTATAACAACTATCATATAGACTCCATAGAAGATATTGATAGCTATATAGAGGAGATGTTTGAGAACAAAAGTTCGCGTGATGTGATTCAAAAACATACTGCCAATACTAAAAGTAAAAAATCTCCAAGTTTAAAAGGGTTGTATCTTAGTGCTCCACAACCCTTGACCATCTACCTCGATGGTAGTGCTATGCAGATAGAGCCACGAGAGGGCATGGGTTATTTTTTCTTTTTTACCCAAGAGGTAACATTGAGTGAAGATACTATCATCGTTGGTGTAGAAAATTACCAAGTGATTTGGTTTGCACAACGCTATGCTCCTTTTTTCAAAAACAAAAAAGTGGTGTTTGTGATGGTAAATGCTTATATGTTAGCATGGATAGAACATCAAAAACATGAGTATATCCATTTTGGTGATTTTGATTTGGCAGGGGTGAGCATCTACTTAAACAAAGTTATGCCAAAACTCCATCAAGCACAAAAAACCTCCTTTTTTATTCCTCAAAATATAGAGATAATGTTGCAAAAGTACGGCAATACAACCCTCTACCAAAAACAAAAGCATTATAAAAATCTCTCTACTACAGATACACAACTCATGGAGCTCTTAGCATTGATACATAAGCATAAAAAAGGCTTGGAGCAAGAGGGTATTTGGCAGTTTTAAAAAGAAGATAGATTTTAATCAACTTTTGCTAAAATGTATAGAAGAAAACCTCAAGAAGGAAACTATTTATGCAAAAACTCCCTATAGGCATACAAACATTTTCAAAAATACGAGAGGGTAATTACCTCTACATAGATAAAACAGCATTAGCTTATGATTTGATAGAAAATTATCAGTATGCTTTTTTATCTCGTCCACGCCGATTTGGTAAAAGCCTTTTTTTAGATACTTTGCATAATATTTTTGAGGGAAAAAAAGAGTATTTTGAGGGTTTGGCTATTTATGATAAATGGGACTGGGAACACTCTTATCCTGTTATACGCATAGACCTCTCAGGGGATTTTAAAACACTTGAAAGTACACATCAAACAGTACTTGATATTTTAGAGTATAATCAAAAAAGATTAGGTGTTATATGTAAAGATGTAGATACTCCTGCGACATGTTTTCAAAGACTCATTATTGAAGCATACGAAAAATATCAAAAACCAGTTGTTATACTTATAGATGAGTATGATAAACCTATCTTAGATAACCTAGAAAACACCCAAAGAGCCTTAGAAAACAGAGACTTTCTCAGAAGTTTCTATGTGATGATGAAAGCCAATGATGCCTACATCAAATTTGCTTTTCTCACAGGGATTAGTAAATTTTCAAAAGCGAATATTTTTAGTGGTTTAAATAACCTTACAGATATAAGTCTTAAACCTAAGTATGGAAATATCTGTGGTTATACTCAAAATGATATAGAAACAACATTTCTACCTTATCTTCAAGGGGTAGATTTACTCAAGATGAAAGAGTGGTATAACGGCTATAACTTTTTGGGTGATAAAGTGTATAACCCTTTTGACATACTACAGTTTATAGATAATGATTACCTTTATAAAAATTACTGGTGGGAGAGTGCAAATCCCTATTTTCTTATCACGATGTTAAAAAAATATTCTTATAATCTTGCAAACTTAGAAAATATGACTGTAGGCGATGAACTTTTAAATAGTTTTGATATAGAAAAACTCAAACTTGAAGTACTTCTTTTTCAAAGTGGGTATTTAACGATAGAGAAGCAGATAGAGAAAAGAAATCGTATAGAGTATAAACTCAAAGTACCAAACTGTGAAGTGCAAACAAGTCTGAATATGCTTTTTATAGATTATTTGACAGATAGTGTAAGCTACCAGACACAAGATGATATTTACGATGCTTTAGAAGAGGAAGATTTGCAAAAGTTTCAAGAGACTTTTATCTCTCTTTTTGCGTCGATTCCCTATAACAACTATGTCAAAAACAGTGTAGGAGAGTATGAAGGGTACTATGCTAGTGTATTCTATGCTTATCTTGCTGCAACGGGACTTTACATTATTGCTGAAGATGTGACAAACAGTGGGCGTATAGATTTGAGCATTATTATGCATGATATTATTTACATTTTGGAGTTTAAAGTAGATGCAACAGGAGCACTTGAGCAGATAGAGCAAAAAAAGTATCACCAAAAATATCTCTCACATAACAAAACTATCTATCTTCTTGGAATAGAGTTCTCTTCAAGTAGTAAAAATATTGAACATTTTAGTTATAAAAAGGTTACTTAGTTATGTACACACTCACTTCACTTCTTTTTGAAACAACACCAGATTATGAGCACAATCTACAAACACTTTTAACACTTATCACCCAAACAAAAGAAAAAACACTTTTAGTTGCTCCTGAAGTGTGTTTAACTTCGTATGATTATGAAAATATGGAAGCGATGGTGGCGTTTGCTCCCCATGCTATAGAGGAGATACAAAAAGTTTCTTTTGGAAAAATCATTATTCTTACGATGTTGGAGCGACGCGATGGTGAGGTGTATAACTTTGCCAAAGTATTTCATAACGGTAAGGTGGTGTATGAAAGAGCCAAAGCAAAACTCTTTAAGTTTGGTGATGAGCATAAGTATATGCAAGAGGGAAGTGTTGAAGATTTTAAAATTGTTGAGGTTGATGGGATAAAACTCGCTGTTTTTATCTGCTTTGAGCTTCGTTTTAAAGAGTTGTGGTGTAAAAGTGAAGGCGCTGATGTGATAGCTGTTCCCTCATGGTGGGGTACACTGCGAACAGAACATTTTAAAATCTTTACACAAGCACTTGCTCTTACAAACCAGTGTTATGTGGTAGCGAGTGATTCTAAAAATGAGGAGTGTACCAAAATGAGTGGTATTATCACACCTCAAGGGGTGGCAACACGCAACGAAGATGCCCCCTCACTCTCTTTGCCTTTAGAGAAAAAAGAGATTCAGCTTATGCGTCGCTATATGGATATAGGGATAAAATCCTAAACTAAAAGCGTATTAATTAAGTTTTTTTCAGTTATAATCTATGCCATTAATAAAAAGGATGGTTGATGAAAAAAACTTTATTGAGTATTAGTTTGGGACTTGTGTTGTTTGCCACAAGTGGTGATGCCTGTACTCGGGTTGTACATACTTTTAGTAATGGTGATGTGATGACAGGGCGCAGTATGGATTGGTATTTGCGTTATCAAACAGACCTTTGGAAGTTTCCACGAGGTATAGCACGAGAGGGACTTTCTGTACAAAATCCTGCTCAATGGGTGAGTAAATATGGAAGTATTGTTGTTGCACAAACAACAGCCAAACAAGCAGCAGCAACAGATGGAATGAATGAAAAAGGTTTAGTGGCAAATATGCTCTACCTTACTGAAACACAGTATGCACCACGAGATGTAAAGAAAAAAGGGTTAGCTTCTTCTGTATATGTGCAGTTTTTACTTGATAATTTTGCAACAGTAGAGGAGGCTGTCAAGTTTATTCAAAAAGATACTGTGCAGATGATTCCTGTTCCCATTCCAAACTCTAAGCATCTTCCAACAATGCACATATCACTCTCCGATGCAACGGGTGATTCGGCTGTTATAGAGTTTTTGAACAAAGAAGTAGTGATTCACCATGCAAAAAAATATCAGGTGATGACAAACTCTCCAACTTATGAAGAACAATTAGCACTTACAGCGTATTGGGACACGATAGGTGGGCATAACTTTCTTCCTGGGACTCGTAACTCTCCAGATAGATTTGTACGAGCATCTTTTTACAATAAACACCTTCCAAAAGCAAAAAGTTATCGTGAAGAGGTGGCAGGTTTGATGTCGATTGTGCGTAATGCATCTTCCCCTTTTGGTCGTCCAGACCCTGAAAAACCAAATGTTTCTACAACTCTTTGGCGAACACTTTCAGATCAAACACATAAAGTTTTTTACTTTGAATCAACTATCTCTCCAAATCTTATTTGGGTTGATTTAAAACAGTTTGATTTTTCACAAGGAAGTGGAAGTAAAGTACTGCCTATACCTGATGATGCAGAGTATATGGGTAAAGTGAATAAATTTTTTCATAAAGAAAAAGCGTTGCAATTTGCAAAAATACCTCAAAAATAGGGAGAAAATATGGGAACATACCAAAGAATACACACAAAAAAACCACAAGATATACAGAAGAAAAAAGCTTATCTTATAGGTTCGGGAATCGCTTCTCTTGCAGCAGCGCACTACCTCATAAAAGATGGGCATATGAACCCCTCTTCCATCACAATTTTTGAGCAAGACTCTCTTAGTGGTGGGGCTATGGATGGTGCTGGAAATGCTCAAGATGGGTATGTGGCTCGTGGTGGTCGAGAGATGGAGGAGCATTACGAGTGTTTGTGGGATCTTTTTGGAGATGTTCCCTCTCTTGAAGAGGAGGGTAGAACTGTTTTAGATGAGTTTAAAGAGCTTAATGACCTTGATCCAAACTACTCGAATGTTCGTGTTATTTCTAATCGTGGAGAGAAGTATAGACGCACAGATTTGGGGCTTGAGGATGAACATGGTACAGCTCTGACAAAACTGCTTCTGACAAAAGAGGAAGATTTAGGTACGATGAGTGTTGAAGAGTATTTTGAGCCTTCCTATTTTGAGACAGATATGTGGTTGTATTGGCGAAGTATGTTTGCTTTTGAACCATGGCACAGTGTTGTGGAGATGAAACGATATATGCACCGTTTTATTCACCTTATGCCAGGTATGAGTACAATGCGAGGGCTTGTATTTACAAAATACAATCAGTATGATTCTCTCATTTTACCACTTAAAAAATATTTGGAATCTCAGGGGGTTGTTTTTAGATTTGAAACAACAGTAGAAGATTTAGATATAGAGGTGTGTGGAGAGAGAAAAACTGTTCGTGGTATTGCGCTTACATGTAAGGGTAGTAAGGAGGTTATAAAAACCACTGAAAATGATTTGGTTTTCTTTACCAATGGCTCTATGACAGAAAACTCTTCACTTGGTTCTTTTGATGAAGCACCTCTACTTAATCGTGGAGAAGCAGCTGTATGGAGTCTTTGGAAAAAAGTGGCACAAAAAGATAGTGCTTTTGGAAATCCTGAGGTTTTTTGTGGTGATATAGACAAAACGAAATGGGAGTCTTTTACCATTACAGCCAAAGGGAGTAAATTTCGTAAACTGATGGAGCATTTTGCAGAGAGAGAGTTTTTACCTCACAAAACAGCAACAGGAGGTATCATCACTATACGAGATTCTTCATGGCTTATGAGTGTAACAGTCAATCGTCAGCCACAGTTTAAAGATCAACCTGCTGATGTTATGGTTGCATGGGCATATGCACTCTATCCAGATAAAAAAGGGGATTTCATCCATAAAGCGATGAGTGAATGTAGTGGAAAAGAGCTTTTTGAGGAGTTGTTATATCATCTTGGTGTAGAGAAAGAGGCTATGCAAAGCTATCTTGATGAGGTAAAAATCATCCCTGCAATGATGCCTTATATCACCAGTCAATTTATGCCACGACTTAAAAGTGACAGACCTGAAGTTGTGCCAAAAGGGAGTGTAAATCTTGCCTTTTTAGGGCAGTTTGCTGAGATAGAGGGAGATTGTGTTTTTACAGTTGAGTATTCTGTTCGTTCTGCTATGATGGGAGTATATACACTCTTAGGGCTTGAGAAACAGCCTCCTGAAATCTATCCAAGTCAGTACGATATTCGAGCTTTGAGTGCTGCTGCAAAGACGATGCGAAGTGACCATGAGGGGCTTTTGAAAAAAGCAGTTGAAAAACTTTTAGAGAAAAAACTTCATAATACAACCTTTGAGGGGTTGGTTTAAAGTGATAGAGCTAAAAAGGGGGAGTATTTTTATGAAAAGAAGTTATCTGTTTTCAGGCGTGAGTATCGCTTTGTTGCTGCAAACTGCTGTATATGCACAACCATTTCAAAAAGTTTCTGACTTGCCACTTGCTAAAGTAAGAGAGATACACCATTATTTTAGTGATCCAAAAAATCGTGTGGTACCAAAGAAGATAGAGATGCCAACACGATACTCTTGGCAACATACAAGTGAGTTTTATCCAACAGCACAGATAGTGCGTGAAGGAAGAGTTCATCCTTTAGAGAAAGATTTAGATGCCAAGATAGGGAGTGTTACTTTTTACAGAGGTGATCACAAGGAGAGTGTGCAATACCATTTATCAAATTATGATGTTGATGCTTTTATGGTGATTCGCCATGGAAAAATAGTGTATGAAAAGTATAACACAATGTACCCAAATGATAAGCATATTTGGTGGTCAAGTGGTAAGGTGATAGGCTCGACAATGTTAGCACTTCTTGAGGAGGAGGGGAAGGTAGATACACAAAAACCTGTAAGTTTTTATCTTCATGAACTAAAAGGCTCTGTATGGGACAGTGTTAAAGTTATAGAAGTGCTTGATATGGCAACAGGTTTGGATGCAACAGAACATGATGAGCCTAAGCATGATTCCAGAACAAATCCTGAGCAAAAATGGTATAGATGGGCAGCGAGTATTGAGATGTTTCCTGATGCAAAAAATCGTCATGAAGAGCCTATGGATGTTATTCGGAGTATGCAACGAAGAACAGATGCCTATGAAAAATTTGAATATAACTCTATAGATACTTTTCTTGTTAATCGCATTGTAGAGAGGGTGACAAACCAACCACTTGAGAGATATTTCACTAAAAGAGTGTGGAGTAAAATAGGTGCAAGAGCTGATGCATATGTTGCTGTGAGTCCTCAAGGTTACTCTTTGTTTTATGGGTTAATGAACTCAACACTTGAAGATATGGGACGATTTGGAATGATTTTTACTCCAAGTGGTACCCAATTTACACACAAACCGATTATCTCAAAGAAAGTGGTTCAAAAACTTCAAACACAACCCCATAAAAGTATGTACTTGAAAGCATTTATGGGTCGTTCTATGATGAAAAAGTTTCGTGAAAACAATATGACAAACCATTACCAATGGGATGCGATTTTTAATGATGGTGATATGTACAAAAGTGGTTTTGGTGGACAGGGACTTTATGTCTCTCCTGCAAAAGATATGGTTGTTGTTTGGTTTGGTTCCAATGATGGTAACTCAAATGAAGAAGCGATGGCAAGAGCGATTGTTACCTCTTTTTAGTTGATTTGGACTCCAAGCCCCTTCCTATGAACACTATGCTATAATAAGAAAATATATATGTGATGTAGGAATGGACTAATTTGGACAGAATAACGGCAACAAAAACAGCGAAATTGGCACAGGAGTGTGATAAACAGTTTGGTGGACTCTCAGATGAGGTTAAAAATGCAATAGCAAAAACAAACAGAGAGGCGTTTGTACCAAGTGGTTTTCGCCATAGTGCTTATAAAATTGATGCACTTCCTATAGGCGCAGATCAATACATAAGTTCACCTTTAACAGTAGCAAAAATGACTGAGTACCTCATTCCTCGTGGAGCTGACAGAGTGTTGGAAATTGGGTGTGGCAGTGGGTACCAAGCAGCAGTTTTATCACATCTGTTTCGTGGTGTTTTTACGATAGAGCGTATAGAGAAGCTTATACTTGAAGCAAAAAAAAGATTTCGTGAACTCAATCTAAATAATATTCACGCGCGTACAGATGATGGACAAAACGGCTGGATTCAGTACGCTCCTTATGACAGAATTTTATTTTCTGCAACTGCAAAAAAAATCCCTCAAAAACTTTTTGACCAACTTGCTGATGATGGTATTTTACTCGCTCCTATTGAAAAAAATGGAAAGCAGATTATCACCCGTTTTATGAAAAAGGGAGATAAAATTATAGAAGAAGAGCTTGAAGAGTGTGACTTTGTACCTGTTTTAGATGGTGTGCAAAAGTGTTAAAACACTTTTTTCTTACACTCTTCATAACAGTTGCTCTTTTTGCTGAAGATACATACGATATTGTGTATGAGCAGTATAAAGCACACCATTATAAAGAGGCGTTGCAAGGTTTTAAGAATCTTGTTAAAGAGTATAATGATTATGATGCTGCATATATTTTAGGCTACATGTATGAGCATGGTGAGGGATGTAAAGTTGATATTAAAAAAGCAAATGCTTATTACAAACTTGCTTCTCATGGTTATTATTTTCAAAGAAAAGAAGATCCTTCTCGTGATGCAAAAAAGGAGCAAAAGCAGCTTCTTTCTGTTGTAGATGATGTGGAAGATGATGAAACATTATCTACTATTAAGCAGTATGCACAGTCTCTTTATAATATAAAAGCATATAAAGCAAACTATTTTTTACCTCTTAGTTATCGTTATGGTGGAAATTATGAGACATCGACTATAGGTCATGATGAGGCTAAGTCAACTGAGATAGAGTTTCAAATCAGTATTCGTTATGATTTTGCAACTAACTGGCTAGGTTTACATGAAATTTATTCTTTTGCCTACACTCAACGCTCTTTTTGGCAGGCGTATGGACAAAGTGCATATTTTAGAGAGAGTAACTATAATCCTGAATTTTTTGCAACATTTCCTTTAGGTTATAAGCATATCAAGGCATTTCGTCTCTCTTTAGCACATCAGTCAAATGGAAGAGGATATGCGTTAGAGCGTTCTTGGAACTATGTAGCGGGAAGTCTTTACTTTCAAACAGGATTACTTTTTACAGAATTAAAGTTATGGCACCGATTTCAAGATGATATAGACTATAATCCTGATTTGATAGACTATATGGGACATGGGCATATTCAATTTATTTTTCCTTACAAAAAACATTTGGCAAAACTTCTTTTAAGAAGTAATTTTGAAGGTAAAAATGCAGTAGAATTTTCATATTCTTATCCATTTTTTGGTTCTAATGACCTCTTTTTTTATGTAAAAACATTTAATGGTTATGGGGAATCATTGATAGATTATGATAACAAAATAGATAAAGTCGGCTGTGGCTTTAGTATATCAAGATAAAGGAAAGAGATGCAAGAAGAGATATATGGCATACGTTATACAAAACCTCAGGTTGTACTACTTCAAGATACAGGTATAGGGGTAGCTGAGACAGCAGCACGTACTTGTTACGATAGCTTTTCAAACTCTGAAAATGAGGTGATTCAAAATCTTGAGAAAAGTTTACCAACGCAAGAAGCATGTGAGATTTTAAATGATATAGAGGATTCGGCTCTTTTGGATGATTTGGCATGGACATACTTTCATCACTCTATTTTAGAACATGCAAACCTTAGCTTTTTGGTAAGAGGTACAAGTCGTGGTGTACTTCAAGAACATGCAAGACATCGTATACAGGCTATATCTGTGCGTTCAACTCGTTATACAATGAGTGGTCTCATTAATGCTTTTGTAGCAGCTAAGTATGGTGAAGGTGAATCTTTTTTTATAGAAAAAGTGCTAGAATATGATATGTTTGTAACAGCTGATGAAGATTATAACCGTTTAGAGATTGCTGCGATGTATGCAAAACTTGACTTGCAGTCAAAAAGGGTAGAAGATTTTGATGCTCTTGCAGTTGCAAAAAGTTCACTTCCTCTTCTTGAAAAATACAGAGGGGATTCTCAAGCACTTTATGAAGCACTTCAAGCTGGTAAGAAAAAGCGTAATGTTGGTGATGCGTTTAAACACATCATTACAGATAATGTTAAAGTAGATATGGTTGTTACTTTTAACTTACGAAGTTTAAAAAACTACTTTACCTTACGTGATAGTGGTGCGGCCTATTTTCAGATACGATGGTTAGCCCAAGAGATGAAAAAAGTAACACCAAAAAAGTATCTTGATTTAATAGTAAAAGAAAAATAGGGAATTTTATGTATAAACTACTTGTATTTGTTGTGGTCGCTTTTTCAGGGTGTGCCAATTTTCGTGTAACAGCACCCATTTGTGATCAAATCAATCCAGAGGCGGGAAATGTTCCGCAGGAGTGTCGTACATACGATAAAGAGAAAGCTGATAAAGCATTTAATAAAATTGAAGAGGATAAAAGAGAGTCTGATAAAGATATTATTGAATTCCATAAGGAATAGGTGATGTTTCACAAATTTTTTGAAAAAAATATGCCACATCTTTATGAACTTGTGTTAGGAGATATACAGATAGATTCTGATGAACCTACTGATTATTTTTCAATGCGTAAAGAGATGATTGTAAAAGTTTTTTTACATATTGCGACTTGGATTCTTGTTGTTTTTGGGTTTATCAACTTTTTTGTCTATAAGCAAACAGCACTTGGTGTAGTAGATTTATTTGCAGCAATGGTCTCTTTTTATACGGTTTTTATTTTAAAAAATAAAAGAAATCTTCGTATCGCTATCATAGTGAGCAGTGTTAATCTTTTTCTTTTCTTTTTACTTTATATTTATATGAATAGAAATGTTGATTATGGTTTGATTTGGAGTATTTTTCTTCCGATTTTTATTATACCTTTGAATGGGCATAAGTATGGTTTGCGCATCTCATTACTTTTTTATGCTTTTGCTTTTCTTATTGCTTATTTGGGTATTGGTGTTTGGGATGATTCACAGTGGAATACACACTCTTTTATACGTTTTGTAGTATCTTCACTTGTTCTTGTGTTTGTTATTTATATTACAGAACTTGCTATTTATCGCTCTAATGTACTCCTTTTTGAGAAAGAGCGTAAAGAGAGAGAATATGTGAAAAAACTACAAGATTCAGCAGAAAAAGATTATCTTACTCAGATTTATAATCGACGGAAAATTATAGAGATAATTTCTGAAGAGATACAAAGAGCACATAGATATAATCTTCATCTTTCTTTAGCTATTGTTGATATTGATTTTTTTAAAAAGATTAATGATACTTATGGTCATAATTGTGGTGATGAAGTTTTAGTTGAGTTTGTAGAAGTTATCTCTTCCCATTTAAGAGAGAGTGATTATGTTGGTCGTTGGGGTGGTGAAGAGTTTGTTATACTCTTTACACATACAACTCTTGAAGATGCATTGAAGAAGTCAGAGAGACTTTGTTGCGAGATAAGAGAGCAAGATTTTACAAATGTAGGACACCTTACATGTAGCATTGGAATTGCAGCCTTGACACCAGAAATAGTTTCTCTTGAAGGGCTTGTAGATAAGGCAGATAAAGCTCTTTATCAGGCAAAAGAGATGGGTAGAGACAGAGCTATAGAATATAGGGTATAATTTCAAAAATATTAACAAAAGGAAAAATAAATGGCAAGAAGTGAAGTATGTGAATTATGTGGTAGTAGTGAAGATGTAAGTGTTTTAGAACTCCCTGTAAGTGATGGAAGTGAAGAGCAAAGCATTTATGTTTGTGCTACATGTAAGGCTCAAATTGAAAGTGGTGAGCTTGATGAAACACATTTTAACTGTTTAAACGATGCAATGTGGTCAGAAGTACCAGCTGTAAAAGTGATGGCTTATATCTTATGGAACAAACTTGGTCGTCAAGATATGGTTGAGATGATGTATCTTGAAGAGGATGAGCTTAAACTTGCTGAACAAGCTATCAATGCAGAAGCGAATAAAGTAGTTTTTCGTGATGCAAACGGTGTTGAGCTTAAAGCAGGAGATAGTATCGTTATCTTAAAAGATTTAGATGTAAAAGGTGCAGGTTTTACAGCAAAAAGAGGTACAACAGTAACAAGAATTGCATTACCAAACGATATGGATGATCATGTTGAAGGTCGTGTGAATGGTACAAAAATTTATTTAAAAACAGAGTTTATCAAAAAAGCGTAAACTTTTTCTTTTCTTTCTCTCATTTTATCATTTCTACCTTGATGGTAGAGATGATAACAACTCTATTTATCATTTTCATTATAAGGAGCGTATAGACTGATGATTTTTCAACCAAAGTTTTTTACATTAGTAAAACAAGGTATCTCAAAAGAGCAGATTTTTAAAGATGTTATAGCTGGTAGTATTGTGGGTATTGTTGCATTACCACTCGCTATAGCATTTGCAGTAGCCTCAGGTGTTTCACCTGAAAAAGGTATTATAACAGCGATTGTCGCTGGATTTATTATATCTGTTTTTGGTGGCAGTAGAGTGCAAATAGGGGGACCAACAGGTGCTTTTATCATTATACTTTATGGCATTATTCAGCAGTATGGTATAGATGGACTGCTTATTTCAACGATGATGGCAGGGGTTATTTTGATTGTTTTTGGGTTTTTAAAACTTGGAAATTTACTGAAATATTTTCCCAACCCTTTAATCGTTGGCTTTACAAGTGGTATAGCTTTAGTCATCTTTTCAACACAAATAAAAGATGCACTTGGGTTAGATATAAAAAAACTTCCAGCAGATTTTTTTGAAAAATGGCATACCTATTTTGAGCATCTTGGAGATATTAACTATTATGCTTTGGCTATTACTCTTACTACGATTGTAATTACGGTCAATTTTAAAAAGTTCAATTCAAAAGTACCAGGTTCTTTTGTTGCATTAATTCTTCTTACACTTGCTGTGCAAATTTTTCATCTGCCTGTGACAACGATAGAAACTTTTTTTGGCACCATTCCCAATAACATTAGTTTTGCTTTACCCCATTTTGAATTTTCTAATTTGGCAACTTATATTGTACCTGCTTTTGTGATAGCACTTTTAGGAAGTATAGAGTCTTTGCTTTCTGCTGTTGTGGCTGATGGTATGATAGGTGGTGCACATCGTTCAAATACAGAGCTTATAGCACAAGGTTTGGCAAACATTGTTACACCATTATTTGGTGGTATTCCAGCTACAGGAGCGATAGCTAGAACAGCTACAAATGTAGAAAATGGAGGGAGAACACCTATCGCTGGTATAGTGCATTCTCTTACACTACTGCTCATTATGCTCTTTTTTATGAACTTTGCGAAACTGATTCCCATGTCTGTTTTAGCAGGTATTTTGATTGTAGTTGCTTTTAATATGAGTGAATATAAATCATTTTATTCTATTTTGAAGGGTTCCCCTTACGATTATATCGTTTTACTGACAACTTTTATTTTAACAGTTGTAGTGGATTTAACGGTGGCTATTCAAGCTGGAATAGTACTTTCTTCTTTACTCTTTATGAAAAGAATGGCAGATGTTGATAAGCATGAGATAGTGATTAGTAATGATGAAGATGATATTGAAAATTATGAAAAACTTCCAAAAGCTATCGCTGTGTATGAGATAGGAGGACCACTCTTTTTTGCTTCTGCAAAACAGTATGCTGAGCTTATTAAACAAAGAGGAACAACAGCTAAAATCCTCATTATACGAATGCGACATGTAAGCTTTATAGATGCAACAGCTATTCATAACTTTTATGAAACGATAAAACTTTTAAAAGAGAATGGAACTATAGTAATTACATCTGGAACAAATAATGAAGTATTTCAAGCTTTGAAAAAGTATCATATTGTTGATCTTATAGGTGAAGAAAATATGCACAGAACATTTAATAGAGCTGTAAAATATGCTAAAAAACTTTTAGCCAAAAGTTAGCTCAGTGATAGATTTTTTGAGTTTTGAATATTTTATAACGCCACAAATCCTCATAGTTTTTTACTATATGGGCGTTGTTTTTCTTCCTGTAGTTTTATGGAACTACAGGAAGAGACTCTTCTCTTTTTATACCTCTTATGAATCTCAAAATAAACTTTTTTTCCTACTTATATTTATTTTTATCTTTTGTATGATGCAACTGTTTTGGCGAATGATGTTTGAGATGATGATAGGGTACTTTGATATACATAATTACTTACAAAGTATGAGTAAGTTTTAGAGCTTTTTAAAATCTAAGAGAGGCAAAGAATTTATCAATGTTTTACATGAAAAAGAGTACAATCTCTTAAAACTAAACTTTTTTCAGGGTGGTATATGCAGAGATATTTTTGTCATTTTTTAGTATTTGCTACCCTTATATACAGCTCTGTATATGCAAATGGTTTTAGTGATAATAACACGACACAAGATTCACAAAACAGTATGGTTCACCTTGATGACACCTCAGGACTTAGTGAAGATGAAGTGCGTCAGGTTGCAAAAAAAATAGATAAAACCACACAGAAAAAACAGCTTCTTTCCCAAGAGATAACATGGGAAAATCTCTCTCCCACACCTAAAAAATATGATTGGATTCAGACCACTTCAGGAGAATGGTTTAAAGGTGATATCATCGCTTTATATGATGATAAACTTGAATTTGACAGTGATGAGATAGGGGTATATGTTTTTGATTTTGATGATGTTAAAACCATCAAAAGTTATCAAATTTTGAGTGTAAATATTGAAAATCTTGCTACTATCTCTGGTGTAGTACGACTTTATGGTAATAAACTGAGTGTCATTCAAGGCGATACCCACTATGAATTTCAAAAAGATGATATTGTTTCTTTTGCACCTGCTGGAGAGCTTGAAAGAAATTTTTGGTCAGGAAAGATGAGTTTAGCTATAGATTTACGTAATGGAAATACAAACCAACGAGATTATTCAGCACAGGCAACCTTAAAAAGAAGAACTGCTGATGCAACACTCTCTTTTGACTATCTTGGTCGTATCTCTTCAAAAGATGGAGAGCAAACAGCGAATGACCATCGTCTTAACCAAAAGTATGACCGTTATATTACACGCTCTTTTTTCTGGACACCTGTTTTTAGTGAGTATTATACAGATACATATAAAAATATTAAACATCAGGTAACTCTTGGTCTTGGTCTTGGGTATACTCTCATTGATACAAAAGAGGTTCAGTGGAGCTTTTCAGGGGGTCCTGCTATCATTTATACGCAGTATGATACTGTAGAGCAAAACAGAGCAAAACATGATTATTCACCAGCTTTAGAGGTAAGTACAAGTTATGAAAAAGAGCTTTCAGCCATCACAGACTTTACCTATAATGCAAAGTTTACTTTGAGTGATAGTGATGCAGGGACATATAAACATCATATGATTTTTAAGTTTGAAAATGAGCTACTTTCTTGGCTTGATTTAGATATAACAGCAGTTTGGGATTATGTTCATTCACCACAACAGGGTTCTGATGGTATCATCCCAAAAAGAGATGATTATCAGCTTCTTGTTGGTTTTGGTATAGAGTTTTAGATATGGGAAAATTTACTAAGAAGTTCCTGTGTTGAGCGTTCTATAATTTCCATTTTTTGTTTCATCAGTTCTATTGAGTGTTTTGTTTGAATCATCTCTTGAAGTTGTAGAGCTGTAAGCTCTTTTGAATGGAGTGCTTCCTCTTTGATAATTTGTGAATTTTGTGTATCTGCAATACTTTTTTGATGAGTAGTCTCTACTTCATGGTTTGCTGTATTGAGACTCTCTTGAAGCTCTTTAGAAAGTGAAACAAGTTCAAGAGCAGCATTTGCATTGGCTTCTACACTTGCACTTGCATCTGAGATACTTTGTACAATAACATTAACACTAGCATTAATCTCACTAAGAGATTTTTGAGTACTTTCTGCGAGTTTTCTTACTTCATCTGCAACAACAGCAAAACCTCTTCCATGTTCCCCTGCACGAGCTGCTTCGATAGCTGCATTAAGAGCAAGAAGGTTTGTTTTATCTGAAATATCTGAGATGATACCTAAAATCCCTTTGATATCCTCTGCATTTGTTGTAAGTGAAGATAAACTATCACTCACAGCTATCTCTCCATCATGTGTATTTACAATTTGTGTTTCAAGTAAAGACATTTTACTTACAGAGTGCTTTATTTTATGGGTTACATCTTCAAGACTTTCTAGAACTTCTGCTGAAAATTCAAGATTTTTTGTAGATTCTTCCCCAATGAGAGAGAGTTTTGCAAGGAGGTTTTCACTAGATTTTTCTGATGTATTGAAGTCATTTTCAAGTTTGTTAAGTGTTTCTTGAAGTGTATGGAGTTCAAAAGCAAGATGTTGTGAAGTATTTGCTAAGAGTTTAGCTTCTTGAACCTTTTTTGTAAAAGTATTGATGAGTGTTACCATCTCTTTATACTCTTGTGAAAAATTGAGTTTCATATCTATAGTATCTTCGGCTTTGAAGTTTGAGAGTGTTGCGATAATTTTTTTTGCAACATCAACACCATTTATTTTTTCATCTAAATCGTGAAGAAAAATAACAACTGCTATAACAACTTGAACTATTTGTGAAAGAAGATTATCTGTGAGTAAAAAAGCATTGAGTATAAGGAGTGTGATACCTACCCAATGGACAAGGCGCATACGTAAAAAGAGTGAATTCATATTTTTTTCCTACTATAAAATAAAAATGGTCAAAAAATATTATAACGATAACTAGTGAGGTTTTAAGGATAAAGTGATGTAAAAGGGAGAAAAAATAAAAAGATGAAACGAAGCCCGAAGGCTATCGTTTACAGGCGTGATTCGTAACGTCTCATCATATAAAGACGTTTCAGCATTTTCTTACGAGATGCTATTTTGAATTTCTTACGCTTTTCAGTTTCTGTTTCGTGGAAACGGCGAGCACGAGCTTCAGTAACGATTAAGTTACGGTCAACTTGCTTCTTGAAACGTCTATAAGCTGCATCAAAATTGTCATCTGGACGAAGTACAATACCTGGCATATCACATCACCCACTTTCTGTAAAAATTTGAAATGGAAGTATAGCTAAATATTTGTTTAATTGCAATAAAGGTACAATGAGTACTAACACTTTACTAACTCTTTTGTGTGATAATACCACCATCAAAACAAGGAAATCACAAAAGATTTTCAAATAAAGGATTTATTATGAAACTAAAAACAATATTACTTTTTATAGCATTATTTGGAACACTTAACGTAGTTGTTGCAGATGATACAGTGACTACGACAGCATCAACGGCAACAGAAGTTACATCTACAAACACTGTAACAACAGAACCAACAGTAGCTGATGATACAGCAACTATAAATGTGGATGAGACAATCCAAGAGATTCAAGAAGCACCAGCAGAAAAAAGGGTTCGATTGATGAATCAGTTTAAACAAAGATTGATGCAGATGAATGCGACACAAAGAGAGGATGCTATTGCTAGGCTGCAAGAACAAATGCATACACACATAGATACTCATGCTGCATTGACTGGAATGGAACATAATCACGAAGAGCATTTAGAAGATGTAGAACATATAGAACATTCAGGGATAAGAGATCATAGTGAAGAGATGCAAATGCAAACAACAGAAGCTATGCATCAAATGCAAAATAACAATCAGATTCATGCAGGAGAACAGTACATGCACGAAAATCAGCTTCCAAATAATGAAGCTGTAGAAACAGATAGAACAGATATGTTCCATAGATAGAAAGAAGGAGAAAAAAATGAAAAAAATAGCTCTTTTACTCATTATAGGCTTGTTGCATTTACAAGCCTATAGTGATGCTGATCTAGATGGGGTTGATGATAAAGTTGACAAATGTCCAAATACCCCTTTTATGGCTTTAGTCGATATTAATGGATGTACAAAAAAACTGCTTGTGAAGAAAAAAAGGAAGCAGACAAAAAGCCATTATGATGTTATCATTGGTGCAAACTACTCGGGTTCTAACTACGCTTCTTTAAATCAAACAGATACTTACTCTACCTCTTTACAAGTTGATTACTACTATAAAAATTACTCTTTTCAAGCATCTACTTCCTATTTTAAAACAACAAGCAGCTCTTATGATGATACAGGTCTTAATGACTCTTTTGTGGGGGTTTCTTACATGTTTAAACCACAAAAGTCATTAAGTGTTCGTGTAGGTGGTGGTCTTATTCTTCCAACATATGATACAAGTTTAAATAACAACAATATGGACTACACAACCTCTTTAAATTTGAGTTATGCCTATAATAAATTTAACTTTTTTGGAGGAGCTGTTTATACTCTTATAGAAGATGATGATGTCGCTGGTGTTGTGAGTTATCAAAACACGGCAGCGTGGAGTCTTGGAGCAGGTTATAACATTAATAACAAACTTTATGTAAGTCTTTCTTATCACGATTCTCAAAGTATCTATGATGGTGTTGAAAATGTTCAAACAGCTTCAGTTTATGCTTATAAGTCACTGAGTACACATTGGTTTTTAACAGGTTTTTATGCCTATGGTTTAAGTGACAGTGCAAGTGATAATGCCCTTTCTTTACGCCTAGGATACTACTTTTAAAAGGAGTGAAGATGCAAAAAAAAATACTTCTGCTTGAAGATGATTATGAATTAGCTGAAACAATTGGAGAGCTTTTAGAAGAGGATGGCTACAGTGTCGATGTTGTACATAGTGGTAATGAAGCAGTTGATAGCAGTTATGAAAACAGTTATGACTTGTATATTTTTGATATCAATGTGCCTGACATCAATGGACTTGAACTTTTAAAAAGTTTGCGTGAAGCAGATGATGTAACACCAGCTATTTTTATAAGTGCTTTGGTTGATTTAAATACAATGGCACAAGCATTTAATATTGGTGCACAAGACTACATTAAAAAACCATTTTTTCCAGAAGAGTTACTCATTCGTGTGAATGCAAAACTGCAAACATCTCAAGAAGAAGCTATTGTTTATAAAAATCTTCGTTATTTTCCTAAGAAAAAAGAGCTTTATAAAGAGGATAAACTTCTTAGTTTAGGGGAAGTACAAGAGTGTTTATGTGATCTTTTTTTCCATAATATAGGGCAAGTGCTTGATAAAAGCATCTTAATGGACTGTTTGATTCACCCTTCTGATACAGCATTGCGTGTCGCTATTAACAAACTCAAACAAACTACTTCCTTAGAGATAAAAAATATTCGTGGTGTGGGGTATATGCTTGAAAAAAGTTGAGAAAGAATCGTTTATAAAGAGTTTTTTACTCTTTTTTATCTCTCAAACACTTCTTGTTGGGGCACTCTTTTATCTTAACTATGAAAAAGGGGTGCAAACTCTTGATGATGAGCTCTTTTCTAAGATGAGAGTATGTAGTTATACCCTTACATGTAAGGAATTTTCATTTGATTTTGTACCAAAAAAATCACTCGAAGCCTATAAGCTCTATAAAACCTCCCAAGAGGTGAGTGGGTATTTTCCTATTTTAGGTTCTCAAAAAAATTATTTAAAACTTTTTTTGTCCCATGATAGTTATCTTGCTAAGAAAAAAGCGTTGCAAAAGCAAGAGTTTTTTTACTTTTTGTTTGTGGAAGTTATTATTATTTTACTCTCTATAACATTTTCTTTTTATGCACTTTTTCCTCTTCGTAATGCACTTAATTTGACAGAGGAGTTTATTAAAGATATTTTACATGATTTTAACACGCCTCTTTCTACCCTTCGATTAAATATCTCTATGTTAAAAAATAAAGAGGATAAAAAGATTATACGGATGCAAAATGCAATTCAAAATATTTTAGATTTACAAACAAATCTTAAAGCGTATTTGCAAAATCATCAGCTCCAAAAAGAGCATTTTGATTTACAAGAGATAGTGGAGGAGCGTATAGCACTTATAGAAAAAAATTTCCCAAATGT
>Ga0256828_1000478_pt1 | contig 26449 bp, 40 predicted proteins | sample CV88metaG_FD_185993 | JGI IMG/M metagenome (GOLD analysis project Ga0256828, IMG submission 185993) | Hydrothermal vent microbial communities from East Pacific Rise, Pacific Ocean - CV88 | ecosystem: Environmental > Aquatic > Marine > Hydrothermal vents | place: Pacific Ocean: East Pacific Rise...
GGTAAAGATAGAAAATAGGTAGGCTCCAAGTGGTTCTGCTAAAAATTCAATTACTCTTTTCATAAAATCATTATACCATAAGGAGTTGAATATTGAAATCAATTGGATTAACCATTGCCATAGGAGCTTCGGTGGCTGGTGCGATTCGTGGCATTGGAAGTGTTCGGAATCGTTCAGAGGCACTTGGTAACAGGATTGCTCAACTCAATAAAAAAAAGCTTGAGATTATTGCCAATGATAAATCTGTAGTTAAGTTGAGTCAAAAATTTGATCGACTTGATAAAAGAATCACATATCTTAAAAAAAAGAAAATAGAGCTTCAGGCTAAAATCTCCACTGCCAAAAGTCAAGAGGAGATAACTGCCCTAAAGGATGCCATTGCCAAAACTTCTCGAAAAATTACCGCAATGAATAACAATCGTTTTAAAATCAGGGAACAGCTAAAAGAGGCACGAAGCGAAGCCGAACAGACCAATAGTTCGATTGCCAAGATTGGCAGAACCATCAGAAAAATCAATGGCACTAAACTGAAAATTGAGCAAACAGTAGAGCAAAGAGAGAAATTTAAATCCAACATGATTGGTCATGTTGCCAAAGTGGCTACTGTTGCTATGCCGATCAAGACAGGAATCGAGTTTGAGAGTTCTATGGCTAGAGTAAAAGCTATTACCATGGCAACAGACAAAGAGTTTAAAGCATTGGAGGGAACAGCTCTAAAGCTTGGTTCTTCCACTACATTCACATCATCAGAGGTGGCACAGGGTATGCAGTATCTATCTATGGCGGGATTGAAAACCAACCAAACCATAAAAGCCATGCCTGGTGTTTTAAATTTGGCAAGTGCTGGTGCTGTAGATTTGGCAACAACAAGTGATATTGCCTCCAATGTCCTTAGTGGCTTTAGGCTCAAAGCAGAGAAGATGACAATGGTCTCGGATGTCATGGCAAAGGCGATAACTACTGCCCATATTGATGTTGTTTCACTTGGTGAGACGATGAAATACGCAGCAACACCAGCAGAGTCTCTTGGTGATAGTATCCAGACGGTTACTGCCCTAACAGCCAAGCTTGGGGATATAGGAATCAAGGGGAGTGAAGCAGGAACAGCTCTGAGAAGCATGTATCTTCGTATGGCATCACCACCCAAGGAGGCTCAAAAAATTGTAAAAAAGCTTGGCTTAACACTTAAAGATAGCAAGGGTAACTTTGTCGGGATGAGCAGGGTCTTGCAACAGCTCCATAAAAAAACAAAGGGGATGGGAAATACTGTCAAGGCAGACTATATGAAAAAACTCTTTGGGACAGAGGCAGTTAGTGCAGCAATAGCTCTAACAGATAAAGCAGATGGAACTCTAAAAAAATATACCAAAACTTTGGAAAATTCAGCAGGAACAGCTCAAAAAATAGCAGACATACAAAACAATACTACAGCGGGGGCATTAAAACGGCTCAGCTCTGCTGTCGAGGGGATAGCCATTAAGTTCTCAAAAATTTTTACTCCAGCTATCAATTTGGTAGCCAATAAGTTGAGTGGTCTAAGCAACTGGATTGGTCGGATGATGGAGGAGCATGGAAGATTAACCAAGTACCTGGTAATAGGAGCCACTGCATTTTTAACCACAGGAGTGGTGGTTGGTGGATTGGCAGTGACGCTTGGGTTTGCCCTCAATGGATTAAGGGCTTTGAGATTGGGTGTTATTCTATTTAATCCTTTGATAAAAATGATGACACTTAAAACTGTAGCTCTACGAACTGCAACCATTGCCAAGACTGCTACTCTATGGGCAGCTACAGGAGCCATAAGGGCTTATGGGGTAGCTTCGAGTTTAGCAGTAGGAGGCATTAGGATGCTTGGTCGTAGTATACTTTTTGTTGGGCGTGCGTTGCTGATGAACCCTATTGGATTGGCAGCTACTGCTATTGCTGGAACTGCTTATTTGATCTATGATAATTGGTCAATGGTTAAGGAGTTTTTTACTACTTTATTGGGTGGCGTAAAGGGTGCGTTTAACTCAGTTTTAAGTAGTATTAAAAATGCCCTTTCTTGGTCTCCTTTAGGGATTATTGTTGAGAAGTGGAATCCTATTGTTGATTTTTTTAATAATATCAACCTATTTGATGCAGGAAAAAAAATCATAGGTTCCGTGGTAGATGGCTTAAGTTCAACATGGGGAAAGCTCACTCAAAAAGTTGGGGATATCACAAAGAGTATTCGAGATTTTTTCCCCTTTTCCCCCGCCAAAAAAGGTGCATTAAGAGACATCCATCGCATCAAACTCTTTGAGACGGTTGCCAGTGGGCTAAATGAGAAGCCACTATTAAAAGCCGTGAACAATACCACCACAAAAGTTAGAAAAGGTCTACTGGTCGGTGGTACTGGGTTGGCTCTGAGTGGAGCTGTGGCACAAACAGATATATCCAAGTATGGATTTAGTCCAAAAGAACTCTCAAGAGAGCCTATGATCTCCAAAGAGACCACCTCCTCCCCATCGGGGGCGACCACCATCAATATCTCCTTTGGAGAGACCCATATCCATACCCCAATGGAGGCAAAAGAGCATTATGCCAACATTGAAGCCACCGTAGCTCGTGCCATTGCTGATCAGGAGCGACAACGCCAAAGCGTGAGGATGTATGACTGATGATGGGAATGATTGATGATTTTGTGTTTGAGATGGGCAAGAGTGGTTTTGATAGACTCAATGAGCAGTTGGCATTTGAGTGGAGCAGACAGGAGCGACTCTACAATCACCCAATCTTGATGAAAAAGGGTAAAAGTAGCCACAAGCTAGACGTTGGGGGAACACTCATCCTCCAACAGACCACGGCACTGGATCGACTCACCAAGATCGCCGAGGAGAAACGACCTGTTACATTTGTACTGCATGATCATACACGGGTGATGCGTGTGGTGATCACCAGTATCACGATTGATAGGGATGTGTTGCTCGATACAGGAGCTGAGGTGAGAAAAAAGTTCAAAATGAGTTTGGAGCGTTTTTATGGGAACTAAAAAAAGTGGCTTAAAACGGCTCCTATGCAGGGGGGAGAGATGGAGATAGTCACCAAGATCATCACAAAAGAGGGGCAACGCCTCGATATGGTTGTGTATGAGACCTATGGGAGCCTGAGGCATCTCGAAGAGGTATTGGAGCATAACATTAAAGTGATTGGCTCCTGTGTGCATCTGCATGTTGGATGTGTGTTGGAGCTTCCTCTCTATCCTGAGGAGGATAAGCATACCGAGATAGAGGCGAGCCAATTATGGTAGGGGTGGATCCAATCTATGTGCTGGTCGTCAATGGGGCGGATGTGACCACCAAGATGTATGAGAACTCTGCCTCGATGAGCTACACCGATACCGATGGAGCTGAGGCAGATACGCTTGATATCAAGATAGATGGTTACTGGGATATTGTGCAATTTGATGATCGTGCAGAGCTTTGGCTGGGATATGCAAGTAACAATGTATGGCATGTAGGTACATTTACAGTTCAAAGTGTAAGCGTAAGTGCATTTGAGACTACCATAAAGGCTACAAGTGCAGATTTTAACAACTCTCTAAAAGAGAAACAGAACAAAACTCACAAAAACAAAACCATCAAAAAAATAGTAGAAGAGATAGCTACAAAAAGAGGTCTAAAAGCTAGATGTGATATAGATAGCTCCATAGAGTATATACACCAAAATAATGAAAGTGATATACACTTCCTCACTCGAATAGCCAAAGATAGCAATGCTATTTTTAAGATAAAAAAAGATGAGCTAGTCTTTATAAATAGAGACAATACCAATACACATACTATAGATATAGCTGAGACTTTTGGCAATGGTCCAGAGCTGACATTTAACAATAGAACTATCTATGGTAGTGGCAAAGCTCAATATTGGGATACCCAAAACAACAAATGGGTAAAAGTAAGCGTAGGAAGTGGTAAGCCTATTATAAAGATAGATGACTATTTCGAGAGCGAGAGTGAAGCGAGGAGAGTTATAGAGAGTAAGCTTAAAAATGCTAATAGAGCTAAAGTGAGTGGGAGATTGTCTATTTATGGGATGGATATTGTGGCTGGGAATAAGCTAAAATTGGTGGGGGATAAGAGGTTTGATGATATGGAGTTCACCATCAAGAGAGTAACCCATTCCATAAATGGGAGTGGGTTTGTGACTGCTTTGGAGTTTGAGAGTAATTAGTAGTCTTTTTTACAATATAGAGCTGTTCCTTGCTCTGATGTTCCTCGACCAACACAAACTTGATGTATGATATTAGTTTTTTTATCAGTTATAATAGTAAAGTTTTCATCTTTATAATAAGCAATCCAAATAGAACCATTTGTTCCCTCTAATGTCTCTACATTTCCATGTTTTTTAGCAAATTCTTGATTAAATTTTTCTCCAAGCTTTACAGGTATTTTAGAGAGAGCTTCCTGTCCTTTTTTGTCATCTTCTAATGCTGAACAACCTAAAATAAATACAGTTACAACTATGAGTAATGAGAGTTGTAGTAGTTTCATATTTCCCCTTTAAAATTTATATGATTTATTTTATAGATATTTTTTTAAAGGGGATAAGGGGTAAGAGTATAAAAAGATTTTAAATACTCCTATTGTGTCGGTTCGACACATGAAAGTTTAGAAAAAGCAAGATTATGACTCTTGAACTTATTGACAAGCTCTAAAAGTTTTTGAGCCTTTTCTAAATCTACTTGATACAAAGGAGAGTTTCTATATCTCTCTCCTGTATCTTTTAGTATCTCTACTTCCAGCAGTCTAGGTATCCAACGAATTAGAGCTGTTGGCATCAAATCTACTTTTTGCCAAATCTCTTGTCGATATACCTCTTCTTTTCCTATCTTAATAAGAGATTGCAAGATAGGTACTAAATTTTTATGGTTTTTAATCTCTTTTTCCTTTTTGGCTTTAGGTGTAATATAGAACTCTTCTAATATATTTTGGTCTGTTAAGATAGAAGAATGCTTACTAAGCTTAGGAGCCTTTTCTCCTGTGTTTTTTATAAGTTTGATTTGGTGGTTGTGTTTTACCTTAGAATGTGGGGTTTTAGCTTCCAAATATCCTGCATTATATAGAGGTCGGATATATAGAGCTACGCTATCAGCCGATATAGCTGTTTGATTAGCTATATCGTTGATAGTAGTCCACTCTCCAGCTTGGAGAATGTTCCAAATTTTTTGATGGTTAGTAATATTAGCCATTCAAGACACCTCTCAATATTTTTAAATTCTCTTCAATCTCCTGAGTCGTTATGGATGGATATCCTTTTTTCCCTATATTTTTTATCATATAGTTTGTGTCTTCGGCGAGAACTCCAAACGCTGTATCTTTCAAATCTTCAAAATAGATGGCGTGGTCGTAGATCAATGATATGTTAAATTTTTTTAAAATCTCTTCTGTTGTCATGATTTTCCTTTTTGTAAGTTTAGCAGTTTTTAATATAAAAACTCTTTTTTTTGTTCCGCCCATTATGCAATCCCTCCTAAAAACATCACAGTATCTACACTTTGTTTTATCATAACCATATCTCCTCTAATTCTTCAGTAATTTCTATTTCCTCCTTAGGTGGGAGGTCTTCTCCGTTACAAGTGGTCCAATCAGGCTTATAGCCTTTTTCATTTTTCATCTTTTTCTCCTAATTTAGATTTTAATATTTTTTTAGCATCCTCAAATGATACAGAGGCGTAGCGAATATTTCTATCGCTGTCAAAAATCCCCCAATACTCAAGCAGAGAGAGCCAATACTGCACAGGCTCTCTATTGCTTTTAGTGTTGGTATTGATGGACTTTTGCTTAAATTTTGATGGGGCTATTAGTTGTCTATATTTGCCTATCCTGCCTCCATTGTATAGTTCGTGTAGGATTAGGTAGGGGTTGGCAAAATCGCCGTATAGCTCCTTGTATTTTCTGTTCTCCTCTCTTATTTTCTCTATGGCTCGTTTGAGACTTAGTAGGTCTCTTTTGTATAGAGCTATCTTTTCCCTGGCTTTCTCTAGTGTCTCTTTGTCACTAGATAGTTGCGTAGAGAGAGATTCAATTTGAGAGTTGAATATACCAAATATCTGTTTGAGCTTTTGTGAGCCTATGAGAGTCAAAAAGTGTGGGTTTCCCTGCTCATCTATGATATGATAGTCTCTTTTGTCATAGACAAGCCTCCCCTCTACTATCTCGACTGATGGGTCGATAATAGTAGAGATAGAGCCATCATTTGGAGCAGGAAAAACGATAATCTCACCCTCTAAGAGGGCTTGTGTTGAGTCGTTTTCAGCCATACTTCTAACCCTTTAATAATGCTCTCCTCTAGCTCTCTAAACTCTGTATCATGCTTGACATAGCCTAAATGATGACAAAATTCGTGAGCTAGAACTGTGAGCTTCTCAGGCTCTTTTTCCCCTATGACTATGATGTCAGTTAGGGGGTCACAATAGCCACCGTTTTCGCCTACTGCTATTTTGATAGTAGGCTTGGTAAGAGGTTGGAACTCTTCTACCAAAAAATCCAAAGCCTCTACCAAAGAGGCAGGAGCTGGTGCAAATGTGGTCTCTGATAGTTCAACTTTTTTTCCATCGGTTCGTTCCTGGTAGCCTAGATTTGCACCTAGACCATCTCTTTTGATGGTTTGGGCTAGTAGGACTATACCTTTTGTGTTTTCCCTCATAGCGTTTACGCTAGTTCCAAGTGCTGCAACATTGGACTTGGTAGTCTCTATCATTGCAGCGGTGTTGGATTGGGTAGCGTAGCTCATGCTCTTACCATAGAGCTTGAGGTTGTTGATACTATCATCTGCAAGGCGTATCTGTTGCCCTGCGACGACCATAGTTGCTTCTTGGGCTTTGTTTTGGAACATCTTGCCCCAATCTAAGATATAGGACATCTCTCGATAGTCCTCTACCAAATCAGGTGGGGCGTTTTTGATGACTCTATAGAAAGCCAACCAATGGATATGGCTCAATCCCTCGAACAAAAAGAGGAGGATAATAGTGTAGATAATCCTCCAAAAACCACTCTCCTCTAGCTCTGCATCTAGGGAGCTAGATACTTTGGTGAGTTTGTCAGTCAAAGAGAGCTTCTCATCACGGAGCTGTTTAAGCTCTTGGCTAATCTCTTTTTGTCTTTGATTAGCTCTATCTATTGCCTCCTTTGATTTTTGTTTGTTGGTATAGAGTGCTTGTCTTGCTCTTACCTGTTTTCTTGTAGGGTTTCTAAGCTTTGTGAGCCTAACTATCTGTTTGGAAAACTCTTCTATGTTTTTGTTCTCCATCTCGATAGTTTTGTTTAGGCTCTTTTTCTCCTCTAGCAAGGCTTTTATCTGTTCGGTTATATCCCTGCTAGAGTCCTCTAACCCCTTTGTTTGGATACCCTCTGTGGTAGAGGTGCTGTTCATCACTACTGCTTTTTTGGTCTCGTTTTTGCTCCCTACTACCAAATAGGCAAAGTAGGTATGAGAGGCAAATTGAATAAACAGCAGTACAAAAAGGATAGTTCGCTCTAGTTTCCTGGTCTTTTGGTTTCGCTTGTTGAAGCCTCCTAAAAAGAGAAACTCCGTAAGACCAAGCATAATGGCAGATATAAGCCCAACCAACAAGATAATGGTAAAAGTATAGTCATTGTAGAGTGACTCAAATCCCTCTACAATCTGCTTGATGTCATATATCATGATGTAGCTTGTGATTGGTACAAGTAGCACAATAGAGAGGATAGTACCGAGGATAACCAAGATTTTGTTTTGGATATTGAATGCACCCGTAGAGGTATATGAGTGAGCTTTGCCTATATGTTGTACTCGGTCAGAGTAGTCAATGTTGGAGCGACTGGATCCAAGCTTGTCATCAAACTTGCCTGAGACGGTCTCTTGGCTACCCAAAAAGTCATCTAGCTCCTCCCTTGCTCTGTCTGCACTCTCTTTGAGCATATCAGAACCCTCTGTAGGGTCCCTGACATGCTCTGTTGTATCTTTGTCTGTCATCTACTTACTCTCCTTTTTGTTTTCTTTTGGTAATAGCATCAAAAATATAATCAATAGCCTTAACATTCATGTTTGAGAGCTTATCTGTTCTAGGGTTGATACCTAGCTCCTTGCTGTCGATAGGACAAACAATAGTTAGGTCGCTCACACTCACTTTTGATGGCGTGAGGTCTGTGACAATGTCGAAATAATCAAATAACACACTCTCAACAGCTTCAGCGATAATCATTCGCTTTTCCTTGTGGCTAATCTCTCCTAAAGAGGATGGCTTTAGATTTGCAAAATACAAAATTAAGTCATCACTTTGACTTGTAAATTGTGCTTTTCTATTTGTATAAGCTACTTTGACTTCATCATGTAAATTGAATGTCTCACAGATGTCAAGAAATCTGCTATGATTGATAGACTCTGCTACCTTTTCACTCTTTTTTCTAACTTTTGTATTATAGAGCTTGACAAGACCGTGATTAATCATCGCTTTGTCAATCGTTGTCACAGAGGGTCTGTTTAGCTCCTCTTTTTCTATCTCTTTTGCATCAAAAGTTCCAAATTTGCTCTGTAGTTGCTCTTTTGTTGCAATGCCTGTACCTTGTTTGTTTTCGTCTTTGTTTGCCATATAGGACTCCTTTAGTATTTATTGGGGGGGGTACTCCCCTTTGGTAAGCCAACATCTCACTGTTGGCTTACTAAAGGGGAGAGTATGTGTTTATATACACTCCACTTTATACACTTTCATCATTCCAAAACTGTAGTCTGGGAATGTTGTTCTTTGGAGTTGTTTTTTGCTCTAAAAATCGCCTCTTCCCTATTGTCTGCATATACATCTACATAACCATCATAGTTGCATTCATGCTCTATATCTCATCTTTTTCTCCTGTTTTATCAGCATTAACATAATCACTAACAAGCCTAAGACCAATAATGCACTCATCAGTCACACCCTCTTCATCATGATAGTCACACCAATACGCATAAGCGTTTCCATTTGAAACATACGCTACCTCATTTACATAGTCAAACGCATAATCGTCACCAAGTATATCTTGAATCTCGTCATAATCTTGTGTTTCATTTTTCATCTTTTCTCCTAAAAAATTTAATAAAATTCACCCTAAAAATAAAAAGTTTTTTAGGTGTGATTTGCAAAAGTCAAAATCCTGAGGGTTTCCCACAATCTCGGCGAACCATCAGGATTGAAACTTTTGCAAATCAGGGCTGAAAATAAAAAAGTTTTTGACCCTGATTTGCAAAGGTTTTTTGACCCAAAAAAGCACTTAACAATAAGTTGTTAAAGACCACTTTCAACAAGCTAATTTAATAACTTGTTGAGTGAATTATAATCCACAAAAGATTAATTAAAACTTAAAATATTTCTTTTTTGGAAAAATATTTCTAAAAAAGAAACCAAAGAAACTTTTAAACTTTTGAAAAAATATTGATTTTATTTTCAGATTTCATTATAATTTCAGAATGAATAAAGAAATACAAGAGGAAATAAATAGACAAACAGAAATAATTCGAGAGGCTTCTGAGAGAATAAAAGAGCTATCTGGTATAAAGCCAAAATCAAATATGATTACATCAATAGATGAATTCAAAAAAATAATTAACGACTTTGCAACATCACCTGCAATGAAAAGTAAGCTTTTAAATGGAACTAGACCATTGAAAGACTTTGAAATGTATCAACTTGAAGAGAGGGGAATCCCATTATGGGCATGGAAAGATTTGAGCTGGTATAAAAAACTTCTTAAACCTGCAAAAGAATAATTTTCCAAAAAAGAAACCATTTTATTTTTTCTTAAGCAAAATAAGAGTAATCTTCCAACAGAGGAGATAACCTCCTCCACCTATTTTAACAATATTTTTTGTTATGTTGTGTTTATTTTCGCTTTAGAAAAGTGAAAATCGAGTTTACTTTTTAAGGAAAGTAGAAGAAATAGGCATAATATAAGGGAAAATATCGGTTTTCTAAGGTAGGATTTTGGCAGATGGGTTTTTAAAATCATTTTTTTGATGATTTTGATGACTGATTTGGTCGTGATATTTAAAATTTTATTCTACATTCAAAGTAGTGACGGTTATTTACAGTTTTTAATATAAAATAACAGTCATGAAAAGTAGAGAAACTGTCAATATAAGTGTACGAAAACAGCGTGATAGAGAGTATATCTATCTGAGAAAAACCATCATCATAGATGGTCGAAAGGTAGACAAGCGTATCTCAACAGGACTCGAAGCGACTTCTGCCAACTTGGCGTATGCCAAACAAAACGGCGTGGAGCTGTTTCGGGAACTGATGGGAGAGACCAAGGAGAATCGTGTGATCCTCTTTGAGGATTTCTATCAAGAGGCGTTGGATTTTTTGGGTTTGGGCGTGACAGAGGAGACGAAGCAGAGGAGGGTGACCAATATTATCAACTCTGTTTTGCCGATACTGGGCAAACGCAACCTGCTCAACATCTCGCCTTATGACATCGAACAGTGGCAGACCCAACTCTATCTACATAGAGGAGGGGACTACACGAGCCGAGTCAAGAGTCTCTTGCGTAGGATCTTCGATAGAGCCATGGTCAAAAAGCTCATACACGCCAACCCCTGCCACGGCACGGCTCCCATCAAAAAAGAGCCAAAGCAACGCAGGGAGATATATACCCAAGAGGAGGTCGAGAGGATGATACAAGAAGCCGACCTTTTTTTGAGGGCATTTATCTATGTGATGGCGACCTTGGGGGTGCGTACAGGTGAAGCAGTTGGGTTGATGTTTGATGATTTTGACCATCAGATCCACAAGCTTCATCTGCAACGCTCTATCAGGCACGGCAAAATATCACCACCCAAAACAGGTGAGCGATATATCGACGTGCCACCAAGGACACTGGAACTGGTCAAACAGCTCCAAGAGCAGAGCAGTAGCCAGTGGCTCTTTGCCACCAAGGATGGGGGTCACTATCATGATGGGGCGACCATCAACCAAAAACGGTTTCAGCCATTTTTGGAAAAACTGGCCATCCCCTACAAGAGCCTCTATAGCCTAAGGCACTTTCACGCGACTCTCGCCCTCATTAAGGGGCAAGACCTGGCATATCTATCCAAACAGATAGGACACGCCAACATAAAAACAACCTTAGATTTTTATGTTGGGTATATGCCAAACAGCGAACATTCAGCAAAAAAGGGCGAAATCTTCAATTTTTAGCCCTATTTTGTCGCTATTTCGTCACTATGGAGACAGACACAAGCAGAAAACCCCAAAAAATGGGAAAATGCTTGGATAGTAGTGCGAACCTCATAAGCCGGAGGTCGAGGGTTCGAGTCCCTCTCTTACTACCACTATTCAATCATTTCCAAACAACATTTTTTATTATTTTCTGTTTTTTCTCTATTTTTCTTGGCACTATTGCGTCACTATCTTTTTTTGTAGTTTTTCTAAACTAACCCATTAGTGAGGTGTTGTCCTTTATTTGAATATGCGTTATATCCTCCTTTGAATTTAAACAGAACATCCAACTCATTCCCTTCTCCTGATGGGTTAGCTTATATTAACTGAACGTTAATAGCAGAACCCATCAGAGACTTTTCCCTTTTTTGCCTCTGTCCCTATTTCCCCCTTGGGTTCTGCTATTAGAGTTTACGCTATGGAGAAAAAATGAACATACTAAAAAAACTAAAAAAAGGTAGTGGAAACTACCGTGTGTATGAGTATCTGCTATCGGGTGGAGATCTGACCGTGGCATCTGCACGGGAGCTGGGTCTGACCAATGATCTACGCTCACGGATCTCTGACCTGCGTAATCGCTATGGGGTCGAGAACATAGAGAGTGTAGAGGTCGAGGGGGAAACGGGGGCGAAGTATCGCAAACATTTCCTCCGAATGGATAGTGTACCACAACGCATCAAGATACGGGTCAAGAGTCCGAGTGGGCAGTGGCTCCATGGTGAGTGGGATGAGAGAGAAGAGGTGGTGTACTATAGTGATGGTCGCACCCAGCCAGTGAGCCAAGAGAGTTTCGAGAAGCATCTTGGGGATATTATAGAGAGGATATAGTGTACTGTTTACTATGTCCTCTAAAAAGAGTCTTTTGAGGAAGATTGTTTTTAGAGGTAGAGGGGTCATTTGATAATGATAGCTATCCCCTCTCCTCGCCGTCAAAAAGCTGTTAAAGCACAGCCATGAATGGGCATGACTATTATATCATGTTTTTTCTCGTTTTGTGCTTTTTCTTAAAATGGGCTTTTGCAAAGGGCTTGGTAGGATTTGATTGGCGTTAGGCTTATCGAGTCCTTTGGAACTTTGCGAAAGTTTCCTATACGCCAAAAGGAATACATAATGAGTTATTTAAATCTTAATTTTGCTAGAATTAGACAAAATAACGATAAGGGAAGTAATGAGCGAAAAATCAAAAGAAGCAACGAAGTCGGCAAAAATCATGCTAACAATGAGTGGAAAGACCAAGAACATCTTGGAAGAAATTTCAGAAAAATATGGTATCAGCACAACACAGTATATTATGAATCTCATAATAGAGGATATAAAGAAAAATACCAAAGAGTAACCAAAAACTTACCAAAAGTTACTTATTACTTAATTTTAAGTAATAAATCAGTAACTATAATTTATAATCCCTTTATCACTACTGATAAAGGATTATATATGGACACTGCAAAAACTACCGTAGATCTACGCAAAGCCCTTGATGGGAATCAAATCGAAAATACATTGGAATACAAGCTCATCGGACTCGCTGAGATCCTCAACAATCTCGCCATGAGCGATGATGTCGGCTCACAGGGGTTGGACTATCTGGGCGATACGCTTCGGGCGATTATCAGCACCGACCTCAAGGAGATCAAAGTGATGGCTGATTATACCTTTGGGCATCTGTTCGAGTTGGCAGGGGGTTGGAGATGAGAAGTTTAATTTTATTTCATGCAACGCTTTTTGATTTCACGAAAGAGTATGATCATCTCTTTGAAAAGAAGACAGAAAGAATTCGAAATGAACTCGAAAAAAGAGGTTTCAAGATGATATCACATTCATATTATAGAAATCTTGCAATCTCTGTTTTTCCATTAGACAACCTTTCTAAAATAGTTTTTTCTGTTACGGCAAATGGAGTAGATGACGAATTCACTATCACCTACGACAAAGAGAATTATGACGAAGAGGTTTTTGCTCTTTTGAAAGATTTTTTCTCTGTTCCTAAAAAATGTGGCTGGAATCTCCAAGATGATGAGTCGGGAGTATGGCGAACGGACTGTGAGCATATGCACATTCTCAGGGAGGGTACGCCTGATGATAATGGGATGGCGTATTGTTGCTATTGTGGGAGGAGAGTGGAATGAGCCGAGTACTCTTGACATCGACACAAGTAGCCAAGAGAGCTGGTCTCTCGGTTCATGCGTTTCATAAAATTAAAAAACTTTATAATCCGATGGATTTTGAGAGCAGTATACTCAATCATCGAAGCAGACCGTCTCAAAAAGATCCAAGCGTGCGTAAGCCGTATTGGTGGCTAAATGATGCACGTTTTGGCAAAAATTTCCCTGATAGATTCGGGGGGAACACGGTCAAGTGGTACAGCGATAAGATAGATGGTCTCTTCTGTGAGATTGGGATTGGTGGTGTACTATGAGCAAGTTCACTAAAAAATGTGCAAGATGTCGCAAGGAGTATCCGATAGAGAAGTTTGTCTCTCCTGCAAATGGTCGGATGCTAAAGAACTGTCAGGAGTGTCGAGGCGTTCCGAAGCAAAAACCTACCATCAAACTTAGTAAGAAGCAGTTTTTGGTGCGTGGGAATATCCGAAATGGGTATACCTCCTCTTTGGGGGTGTGTTTTGGATAGTGTACTGTACAATCTCAATATCGAGAGGGCTGTCCTCTCGGCGATACTGTTTGACCAGCGAATACTTGCAGAGGTAGCGGGTCGAATTAAGAGCGAGGACTTCTATCTGCCATTTCATCAAAACCTCTTTGATACCTTCAAGCATCTCAATCAAAAAAACCTCCCTATAGATGAAGAGTTCTCACGGATAGCAATGACCAAGAGAGAGCAATGGGATGAGGCGAAGATGCTTGATGTATTGGCAGCCAATCCAATCAGCAATATTAGTGCCTATGCCGATGAGATCATCAATCGTTCGCAGAAACGGAAGCTCAATATGCTGAGTATTGAGTTACGGAAGATGATCAATGATGAGGGAAAGAGTCCTGATGAGATCATCGCTTTTCATCGCGAGAGAATGGACATTATTGCCAAGAATGGCACGATTCGGCTACGAAAAACCAAGATGAGGGATGTGGTGGCTGAGAAGCCTGAGTTTTGGTGTACAAATTGGCTCCCCATTCCTGTGGGTGTGGCGACCATGATCAGTGGTACAGGTGGCACAGGGAAAGGGTGGTTGGCTCTGCAACTGGCGATACGATTGGCACGAGAGGGCAAGAGAAGCTATCTGTGGTTTAGTGAAGACATTGTGGGATTGGTCAAAGAGAGATATGAGATTATCAAGCGTGAGATATTGGTTGGGAATTGGGATGAGGCGGATGATCTGGTTGAGATCACGGATGAGCCTCCTTTTTTTATGCTCGATACTGATAGATATGGCAATGCGAAGATTAGCGATAGATTCTATGGGGTACAAAGAGAACTGGATGAGTATGACATGATATTGTTTGACCCACTATTAGCGTTTTATGGGGGTGATGAGAACAACAACTCTCAGGCTCGTATCTTTATGCAGCCATTCATGAACTGGGTGATGGGCAAGAAGAAGAGCATTATCTTCTTGCATCATTCCAAAAAAGAGGGGGGATTCCGTGGAGCAGGTGCATTCATGGATGCGATGCGTAGTGGCTATGAGATAGAGACGCATACCATCACCAAGGATGGCAAGGAGATACCTGACCCAAAGAGGAGCCATCTCAAGCAGATTCGGCTCGTCAAGGACAACTACGGAGCGAGTCTGCATACCAAGCATCTCGTGGACAAATTTATTACGCCCAAAAAGGGTGGAGCGTCGAGTGATGGGTATGAGATTGTTTATGAGGATGATAGTGTACCACGAGACCTCCTTTCACCACTGGAACAAATCAAAGTTGAATTGCCAACAATATTATAAGGATAGTGTACTATGAGCATACCATACATAACAATCAAGATTCCACTCGATTATAAACGCAAGTTAGCCAGTACCAACAAAAACAAGCTACACGCCTTTAACGAGTGGCTAACGACCAATGAGGAGATTGAGTTTGGTCTCCTCGATGAGATGCACTCGCTCGACTTCTTCGCCCAAAGCTGGGGGCAATGGGAGCGTCAAAAGTGCATCAAGCCCAAATCGACCAAGACGGTGAGGGATTGGATGAGAGAGTTTGAAGAGGTGATGGAGAAGTTTGATGCAGGGTGGTCACTGAGAAGATGGCAACGCTCGGCACGGGCTAGAAATAGCTCTGTCAAAAAACAGACTACACCCCAAGTACACCCCGACTACACCCAAAAAGAGCCTACGAAGCCCACAGTTTCGGACTCTAAAAAAACGGACTACACCCCTACTACACCTAGACTACACCAAATATATAATATATATGATGATGATAACGCGATGCTTTTGATTGAAAAAGAGTTTGAAAATCTCTTCATGACCTATCGGGCATATAACGCAAAGTATGCAGGTAAGAAGAGTCAGGCGAGAGAGGCCTATATAGCCTTTAGGGAGCGTCAGAAGTGCATCAGTGTGGATGAGCTTAAGAGAGCCATTGGTCTCTATATGGAGGACGGTGAGATCACCAAGAAGAATGGGTTTAAGAGCTTCTTTGATAATGAGCTTTATTTTGAATATATTGATAAGAGTATCAAGCTCAAAGATAGTGGCACAGGCAAGTGGATCAATGGTCGCTGGTCGTATGTGGAGGAGATATTCTATGACCAGAATGATAAGCCTATTGGGGTTATGAATCGAGAGACATTTAAGAGGATGCTTAGTGATGGGCGTGTTTTATTGGAGGTGGCTTAGATGAACTTAATTGTCGATACTAAGGGCTTAAAAGAGCTAGAGAATGCTATTGATGAGAAAGCCATTAGGAGAGCTACAACAAGAACAGTCAATGAGCTTGGTAGAGGATTGTCTACCAAGCTTGTTAAAGATGCAAGAAGTGAATATAGCATCAAATCAAGTGAGCTTAAGAGTTATATTAAGACCACCAAGGCAGATAGTCATAAACCTGTATTTAGCATGACTATCTCATCATCTCCTCTATCTCTGTCTAAGTTTCAAATGAGAGAGAAGACCTTTAGAACAAAGAGAGGTAAACGAAAAGGTGTGACTGTCAAAGTGTTTCGTAAGCAAAGTAGAAAAGTAGTCAAAGGTGGATTTACAGGAACCAATAGACAGATATTTAAAAGAACAGGGCAAGAGCGTTTGCCGATTAAAAAGCTTACAACTCTATCAGCTCCGCAGATGTTTAAAGAGGAGTCAATCAAAGATGGATATGGGGAAGTAGAAGAAAAGATGCCTAAAATTTTTGAAAGAAATTTAGATTTTTATCTTTCAAAAAAGAAATAGGTTCTTTGGGGAAAATGAAAATCATACGGTCACTCGTGAGCGTGAAAAACGCACGGTTTTGGGCGTTTGAAAGTCGGCAACTATTTTTTATTTAAGGCAACTGAGCAACTAATTCAGGAAAGGAGGAGAGATGCTACTAAGTCAAGTTAAATTTGCAGAATATATTGGTGTCCACAAAGCTACAGTTTCTAAAATGAAAAAACGTCGAGAACTTGTTATGCAGGGTAAAAAAGTAGATGTTGAAAAAACCATTGAGCTTTTAAGAAGTATTGGTAAAACATTTGATGTCAATAATAAAATGATTTCATCCAATACTCTTCCTGGTACTATAGAAAAACAAGAAGAAAATATCTTTGATGTAGATCCAGCCTCTTACCCGACACTTTCGGCAGATGAAAAAAAGCAACAAGCCAAACAATTGCTTGAGAGAGAGATGGAACAACAAGCACAGGAGCTTGGGTTAAAACTTTCTGATATTCAGACCCCAGAGATAGAAGCGATGGAGAAATGGGAAGTCGAAAGATTTAAAATCTTTTACCAGGGAATGCTTGAGAGAGCGAAGTATTTTAAAGAGATTGGTCAGCTTGTAGATGTAGAAGAAGTAAGAGAAGAGCAGTTTACTATTGCACGTACTGTTCGAGATGCTGTTATGAGCATGAGCAATAGAATAGCTCATAAGCTTATTAATAAGACAGAGATGCATGAAGTGAAATTGATACTTGATGCTGAAGCTTTGAAGGTTATGGAGAATTTGAGTTTATGAGTAGAATAGAGAAAAATATTAACATTTTAAACTTAGCAACCCTCTTTACAGGCATAGATGCTGTTGGTCATGGTGCTAGTCGTGTTTATGATTTTGTAAATCATATCTTTGCGTGTGAGATAGATAAATTTGCTCGTCAAACTTTTTGTTTCAGCGACCAAGAGGGTTTAATAAGGGAGGGAAAAAAGCACTTAACGGTGTTGTACCCACTCTATCTTCAAACTCTTGGCAAGATAATAATCATCTCGTATCTAGCGAAGAAATCCGAAAACTCACACCAAGAGAGTGCCTAAGACTCCAAGGTTTTGATGATAGCTTTAAAATAGTAGTTTCGGACTCACAGATGTATAAACAAGCAGGAAATAGCATGACAGCAACGGTACTAGAGATGATATTTGAGCGTGTGCAACTGGCACTTAGTGGAGTTTCTAAAAGTGGAACTCTTATGGATTTTTTATAAGGAGAGCAGATGATATTTGAAAAAGAGTTAAAAGAAGAACTAATAAAAACAGAAGTAGAGCTTATAAAATTGAGCTTTACTATAAGCGATAAGCTTGGAGAAACTGCTGTAGAGTCGGCTTTAGATAACTTTTATGATTATTTATGTAGAGGTTTAGGTAAAGAGAGAATAGTAGCTTCTATGAATATGGAATATAGAGAGTATGTTATTAATTTGACTCAAGCAATTCCAAAAGAGTTGCTACCAAAGGTTATGCCTGTAATTTTAGCAGGTAAAAAATGAAAATAGATTTCACATCTCTACATGGACACATAGGTAACCTCTTTTTTCTTGCATCTGAAATAAAAGATAATAAATTAAAAGATTCCATAGGTAAAGAGTTGGAAAAGCTAGACAATAAACTTATCGAAATGGATGAAAAAATGGTAGAAGTGGCACAGTCTATCGAAAATATAAGAGGTAAAATATGAAAATAATCTACCAAAACCCAAACGACCTAAAAAAATACCCACAAAATGCCAAAGAGCATCCACTAGAGCAGATACAACAGATAGCAGACAGCATAAAAAAATATAAGTTTAACGACCCAATAGCACTCGATGAGAACAATATCATTATCGAGGGGCATGGTCGGCTTGATGCTGCACTATTGCTTGAGATGGATGAAGTACCAACTATTGTACTTTCACATCTTAGTGAAGATGAGAAGAGAGCCTACATCATCGCTCACAACAAGCTAACTCTTAACACAGGGTTTGACATGGAGGTACTACTAAAAGAGCTTACAAGCCTTTATGAGAATGGTTTTGATTTACTCTTAACTGGGTTTGATGATATGGAGTTAGAAGAATTAAAAATAGGCTTTACTCCACCTGTAATCGACTATGATAAAGCAGATGATGTACCAACAGTTGAAGAGGAGCAGGTGGTCATCAAAGAGGGTGACCATATTGTCCTAAATGAACACGTACTCTATTGTGGTGATGCAACCAAAAAGGAGGATGTACTTTATCTGTTAGAGGGTACAGCCCCTAAACAAAATACCATTCACTTTTTAAGTGACCCACCTTATGGCATCGCCTATGACCCAAAACTCCCTAAATATGGCATGATAAAAAATGATGATAAATTCCTAAATTTCATACCATTAGCCAAACGTTACACCAATGGCTTTTTTATGATTTGGACTTCTTACCAGGTGGTGGATGAGTGGATTAAACGTACCAAGAAGTCATTTGAGAAGATTACCAATATGATAATTTGGCATAAAGGTGGTGGGGGCATGGGTGACTGTGCCAAAACTTTAGCTACAGACTACGAGATAGCCTTGGTCGTGAGCCGTGGCAATCAGCTCCAAAGTGGGCGTGGCTCTTCTGTGTGGCAGTACCAAAACGATGCAAAGAAAGATTTTGTAAAAAAGGCAAAAAAAGCAGAGCTACAAAGCATACTGAATCACATGATAGACGGTGAGACGCTCTGGAGAGTCAAAAAGGACAACACAGCTACCTACCTGCACCCAACGCAGAAGCCAGTGGAGATAAATGAGAGAGCATTGCTTAACTTTACCAAGAAAGGAGATTTTGTCTGTGACTTTTTTACAGGAAGTGGTAGTAACTTAATAGCGTGTGAGAACATGGGTCGAAAGTTTAGAGGCATGGAGTTAGATACCAAGTATATGCAGGTTATCGTGGAGAGGTGGTGTGAATATACCTCGGTCGATACGATTGTGATTAATAGTCAAGAGGTTTCTTGGGCTGAGTATAAGGATGGCAATATATGACAACAGCACATGATGTAGTTAATATAATTGACGCTAAAACAGGTAAAGAAGAAATAGAAAAAAGTCATAAAGAATTAGAAATTAAGCTCAAAGAACTAGATAGAGCCGAACTTGAAGGTATAGCTTTGAAATTAGCTTATGCCTTAAGTATTTTAAGAGGAGGAATGTAAAAAATATATGTATAGAGAAATGCTAGATGGTGATTTTATTTTTAAATGTTTAACTAGAGAAGAGATTAAGAAATACGTTTAATGACCCACGACCACCAAAAAGTACAGCTTCTCGCCATGCTCTTGTTTAGAGTAGATGAGATAGAGCGATACTTTGAGCTTGAATCTCCAAATTTAAGCTTTGAAGAGGTGGTCGAAAAGGGTAGGCTTGGTCAGCAGATAGAGACTAGAAAAGCTCTTTTTGAAAGAGTGAAGCGAGGCGAGGTGTTTGCCATTAAAGAGTGGCATCGACTTGAAGAGAAGATTGAATTTGAGATAAGGAAGAGGGAGTTAAAATGAGTGTTGTTTTGGAAGCATGGAAAGACGGCTTACGCCCAGACCCACAAATCGGAGTCGATGAGTGGCGTAACAAGTACCGTTATCTCTCCGAATCGGGTGCAAGTGAGCATGGTAAGCTAGACAGCAACCGAACACCCTACACCATAGAGATAGCAAACCACCTCTCACCACAGAGTCCTACACAGCAGGTGTTTGTCTGCAAAGGAGTACAAGTAGCCATTACAGAGCTTGGTAACGACTTCTTGTTTACCTATGCACACTTGTATAGTAGACCGATGATGGGCGTGCTCCCCACCAAGCCACTACTAGAAGACCATGTAAAGAGTAAAGTTTGGTCAGGGGTAAACGCTTCACCTGTACTAAAAAATGAGGTTTTTTATCCTATCAAACAAGGCTCTACCAAAACTTCATCTACTCTCAAGATGGTAATGAGAAAGAGTGGTACAACGCTTAATTGGCGTTGGGCAGAGTCTAAGTCCACTTACGCCTCGGTGACTTATGGGGCAATATTAGCCTCAGATGTAGACAGATGGCCCGATGATGTCGAGGGAGAGGGGGATCCTATCTCTCTGCTACAAAAACGACTTGATACTTTTGGGAGCAGAAAGAAGTTTTTTTGTGAGTCCTCACCAACCAAACGTAAAAATTCCAAGATTTACGCTGAAGCGATGTACGGTGACAGAAACTACTACAACATGAAGTGTCCACATTGTGGGGAGTATATAAAGTTTTCAGAAGAGAATTTTGTCTATGAGTATGATAAAGGGAGCTATGAGCTTACTTCTGATGTGACTTATAGATGCCCTCGTAATGACTGCATTATTAAGGGGTATGAGAAGAGTGAGATGATGGCTCTTGAAAATGGGGCTAAGTGGATTCCTGAAAATCCAAACTTTAGAAACCAACTTAGAAAAACTTACTTTTTGCCCTCTTACTACTCTCCATGGAAGAGTTGGTTTGACATCTTTACTGAGTATCTTATCGCCCTTGGGGACAAGGAGAAACATGGAAAAACAAAGAAGTTGAAGGTCTGGTACAACACCATCGACGGCTCTGTCTATGACGACGAAACAGAAAAAGAGGTAGAAACAACTCTTGACCAACTCCTCCAAAGAAGAGAGGAATACACAAAAGTTCCAAAAGATGTAGTGTTGCTTAGTGCAGGGGTAGACACCCAAGGTAATAGACTTGAAGTCTCTGTTTACGGTTGGGTAGATGACCAAGAGCGTTATCTCATTGCCCACTATATTGTTGCAGGGGATCTCAAAGAGAGGGAGACCAAGCAGATGTTAGATTCTCTTCTATTTGAGAAGTTTTTTGAGACCGAAGATGGTGGAGAGATGAAGATATTTTGCTCGGCTATGGATACAGGAGGGGATAAAACCCAAGAGGTCTATGAGTACATACTCAAGAGATACAAGCATAACAGATTGTATGCTATCAGGGGAGGTCAGAGTATAGATGCTCCATTGGTAAAAGACTTCTCCACGATAGAAACAAAACGAAAAAAAAGCTTAAGGCTCTATACTTTAGGAGTTAATGCTGCCAAAGATGATCTTATTGCAGATATTGAAGAGCGAATGGGTACAAGATATATTCATTTTCCTTATAATATTCAGAGATTTTATGAGGGGGTAGTGATAGAGCATGACATGAGTGATGAAGCATTTTTGAATCAGTTTTTAGTGGAAACAAAAGATGAAGAGGGGAGATGGAAAAACGAATTTAGGCGACGAAATGAAGCTTTGGATTGTGCCATCTATGCCAAGGCCGCAATAAAATGTACCAAAGGGCTTGATCTGCTGATTGAGAAGATGGCAAAACGGGGTAAAAAAGCATTTTATAGAAAATCAAAGGAGCAGTAGTGGCAAAAGAGAAGAACGTGCTAGATAAGAGAACTCAGATACGTTTTCAGGGGAGAGTTATATTGGAGTTGGCGATAGAATCATTCATGTCAAAAAAAAATATTACCAAGTCAGATGCAATAGAGGAGTTTTTGATGGGATCAGCGACATTGCAGGAGGAGATGAAAAAGATTAGAGAAGAATACACCTATACCAAATAGAGCATAAAAAAAACTTCCCTTTTTTTTAATTTTTAAAAACTATAGAATATTCTTAATTTTTAAATAAGCAAGGAAGTGTGGTGTATAGTGAACTCATAGAGATCTATTCAGAGGAGTATGTCCAAAAGAAGATCGATAAATATGGTGACCTCGAAGATAAGATTACGATATCTCAAGAGTATCGTGTTGCCAACAGAGAGACCAAAAGAGCCATGCTTAGAGACGTTGAAAAGTCTCTATGGAAGTGGGAGCGTATCATGATGGCCCACAAAAGAGCAAAAAATAAACGTCTCCGAAGAGGTCCCACGATCTCATCAATAGGATATCGTCCATGAGTTACTCCTCTATGCACGCAAGAATCACCAATACTCGACCGATTTATGCGGGGGCTAGACGCTCACGAACGCACGGACGCTGGTCGATGAGAAAGCCCTCTCCTGATGTCGTAATAAAGGATTTTCCGACACTTCGTGGACGCTCAGATGAGCTTTACAAAAATAACTCTTTGGCACGAAGTGCTATTAATAAAAATCTCGACAATGTAGTGGGTGGAGGACTTCGCCCCCATCCAACCCTCGATCACAAAGCATTGGGAATCCCTAAAAAAGCAGCAAAGAAGATTGCAAAGGCGATTCTTCGAGAGTTTGATTTTGTGGCTGAATCAACAAATATTGATGCTGAACGCAGTCAAAACTTCTATGAGTTGCAACGATCCATGCTCTATATGATGCTGATTGGTGGGGATGCGTTTGCCTTGTTTCCTCGCATTGAGCGACACAATAGCCCCTATACCACGGCCATTGCAACCATTCAAGCTGATCAGGTCTCCAATCCAAATAATACTAATGATACCCATACCTTGGCAGGTGGTGTAGAGGTCGATGGCAATAATGCTCCAATTTTTTACCATATTCAGAGGAGACACCCCAATGGTTTGACACAAGGAGGGCAACCAACTACGTGGCAAAAGGTTCAAGCTTTTGATGATGAGGGGAGAGCATTGGTGCTACATCTCTTTTCTAAGCTTGAAGCTGGACAAAAAAGAGGGGTTCCCTATCTTGCTCCGATCATTAATCTGGTCAAGACTTTGGGATCCTACACCGATTCCGAAGTAACAGCTTCCCTCATCAGTTCGCTTTTTACTGTTTTTGTTAAAACCCAAAGTGGAGAGGGGTTAAGCCCTAAAGAGCTTGAACTCAATAGTGATGAATCCAGTGAAGAGAGAGTGGACTACTCAATGTCATCAGGATCAGTAATCAACTTAAAAGATGGAGAGAGTGTTGAGGTTGCCGATCCGAAACGACCCAACAAAAATTATGACATTTTTCATCGTGCCATCATCAAGGAGATGGCCGTTGGGCTTAATCTTTCGTATGAAGTCCTGATGACCGAATTTGGAAAATCATTTACTTCCAGTCGTGCGGTATTGCTTCAGGTTTGGAAATACTTTCGATCGTTGAGAAAAATGATGGAAAATCGTTTCTGTCAACCTGTCTTTGAACGTGTTATTGAGGAAGCCGTGCTGTTGGGGAGGTTGGAGTTGAAAGGGTTCATTGAAGATCCCTTTGTACGAAAGCTTTGGTTGCATTGTAACTGGACAGGAGAGCAACCAGGGGCGATTGATGAGATCAAAGAGGTCAAAGCAGCGAAGATGAGAATCGAGACGGGGCTAAGTACCCGAAAGCGAGAAGCCTCCATGATGAATGGCACTAGCTTCGATGAGAATATCACCGTAGCAGAGGATGAGAGTCTTCGAATGATATGGGCAAATCTTATGAGCGAACTCAATGTGCTACCTGAGAAGAAGAAGAAAAAGAAGAAGAAAAAGGCAGTGAATGAAAAATGAGTTTGAACATCGACCCTATATCTCCGTACTGTTGATCCTCTTGGCATTTGTTATGCTCTCGGTGGGGTGGATTTTGATTATGAGCATTGGTCTATTTTATTATTATCAAAAAGAGAAGATATCTGAATATCTCTATAATGTTGGTGTGAGCTTGGACTATTTAGCAGCAGCTATTATTTTTAATGTTCGAGGTAATACGATTTCGGCGATTGTCTACAAGAGAGAGTATTGGAGGGCTGTTTGGTTGGTTAATTGGCTTTTTAGAGACAGCGAACATTGTCGTAGTAGCTTTATAAAAGAGTTTGGAGGGAAGCAATGAATTTAGAAGATATACCACTTTGGCTCTTTGTTGCGATCCTTTTTACGGTCTCTTTTATCTTCTCTTTTATTGGATACCTAGAGAAGCATATTGAGGAGATAACCAAGGACAATCGAATCAAGATGTATGTGCGTGGAGCGTTACACAGTGCTATTGGAGCATTGGTGGCGGTTGTGATTTATGCTGTCCAAGTAGAGTATTGGGAGGAGAGCAACTTTTTGCTGAAGATCGCCCTCTCGGTAATGGGAGCTGTGCTGAGTGATACAATACTGCTTAGAGCAAGACGAGAGATAGGGGAGAGAGATGTTAAGTAGTATAGATATGTTTATCGGTTTTATGCTCTTTTTGGTTTGCTATGGAATTTATCTTCGGATTTGGAATCAGAGTCGTACGACCATTTTAATGATTGTCTTTTTGACAGTATTGGCATTTTTGAGCAAGTTTTGCTCAATAGATGTGATCTTGTTATTACTGGCTATTGGATTATTTATGCTCTTTGTTCGGGCTGTTTTTAGAAAATATATCATCAAGAGCCGATGGAGGGAGTTGTTTTATGCGTAAAAAAGAGATTAAACAGGAGATTGTCGATGCGTGCATCAGAGAGGGGATAATCAAAGCAGAGGCGATCCAGTATGTTTTGGCTACGGTTGAGCATGAGACCAATGGAACCTATTTGCCTGTACGGGAAGCTTATTGGCTCGATGAGGCATGGCGAGAACAGCATTTGGACTATTTTCCCTACTACGGTAGGGGATATGTTCAACTCACCCATGAGGAGAACTATGCAAAATTTGGTGAGTTGCTCAATGTTGATCTCGTTGGAGAACCTGATCTTGCACTAGAGAGAGAAAATGCCATCTACATCCTGATCCAAGGGATGAAGCAGGGACTGTTTGCAGGCAAGCGATTGAGCGACTTTTTTAATAGGCATGGAAGTGATTTTATTGGGGCAAGAGCCATCATTAATGGAAAAGATCGTGCCAAGCGAATTGCCCGTATTGCTCAACGGCAGAGGGTGATCTATGTTTAGCTTTACAATGATTTATTCCCATCGAAAGATATTGGTATGGGGCATTTTGATGGTTGTTCTCTCTGTGCCACTTGCTCTTTTTTGGCAACAGCATCGTACGATTGCAAAACAGTCCAAGAGAATAGAGAATATGGAGAACAACATCACATTCTCTGATGTGGAGAGAGATGTTGAGATCGCCAATGCCATTACCACTACAAAAGCTCATGAGCGAGATGAAGAGATTAAGAATATTATAGAGGAGTTAAATTATGAAACAGATCAAACCAATGCTACTAAGTATGATGATACTCTATTGGAGCGGGTGTTCCTCTACAAAAATTAAATACCATCAGCCAATATATTATGAGTTTAATCTAAGTGAGGTGGAGCTTGATCCCATCGAGCCATTGCAACCCAAAGGGTATGTTATGTTTTTGGATCCTGAACATCGCTATGTCAAAATGCCAGCATGGTTTTATGCCACCATGCTAGATCGCAATGATAGACGAAAAAAACACATTATGATCTATAGGCAACTCTATGAATGGGCATTGGAGGATGTGGAGCGTTACAACGCATTTGTGGCAAAGCAAAAGCAACTTTTTCAAGACTTGAATAGATGATAGGGGCTTGGTAGGCATAGAGACACAGCCAAGATTCCCGATTACGTCATTGTTGTACATAATACTCCTCTTTTTTAGATGTTAGCCAAGCCTTTAAATGTCTCTCAATCAAAAATAGAGCATAAAAAAAACTTCCCTTTTTTTATTTTTTTAAAACAGATAATATTTTGAATAATTAAAATAAATCAAAGGATAGCCGTGTATAGACGACTCTTTTTGAAGTATGCCAATACCCCTCTGTTGGCAACAGATACACTTGTTAGCAATGCTGTCTCTTTGCTACTCTCTGATAAAACAGATGCTCCTCCCAATGCTCTCTCTACCAAAGCAGGTGAAAACTTCAACTCTAACCTTATTGAGATTCGTAAGAATGTTGCCATCTTGAACATTACGGGTCCAATCTTTCGTTATGGAAAAGTGGAAGCGTGTGATGTTGTCTACGGAACCCAACACTTCTCTGAAGCATTGGCTAAAATGGAGGCGGATGTTGATATTACTGATATTGTGCTTAATTTTGATACAGGTGGAGGC